>ERZ1292629.1396-Hain-H43-01um-R1-1396-length-23628-cov-6_pt1 | contig 23628 bp, 22 predicted proteins | sample MGYA00564399_ERZ1292629 | MGnify/ENA primary metagenome ERZ1292629 (study PRJEB36523, sample SAMEA6512636) | groundwater metagenome | collected 2019-01-08 | study: AquaDiva: Metagenomics assemblies of 32 groundwater samples | reverse complement strand
GCCCACCGTGCGCTCGAAAAAACTCGTCGCTCTTCATCTGGTAGAACTCAAAATTCGGATCGTACTCGCGAAGATACCGTATGCCGGCGTCAGAATCCGGGACGCCTTTTGGCAATGGATCAATGCTGATGACTTTCGGCCGCTGCGGAGGCGAAGGGCGGTTTGCGGCGATGAAAGCGCCTAGCTTCTTATCCGCGTCCTGCTCCTCCTCCATCATGCCTTCGGCAGACATGAGAAAACCGTCATGGAGCGCCTCAAGCACCACCATGGCCGACTTGCCCCAAAGATGCCCGGTCTGAATCACGAGTTCGGGCTTATACCACTTGGCAAGAGCATATAAAAGAAACGCCGGCTCATCGTACATCCAGCCGATGCTGGCTGATCCACCGGTCTTTTCGCGTAGCTCGCGGATATGCCGAACCAACGGAAAATTAGAAACCCAATCGGACATAATATCACTCTTATTGTAATACTTGTAATACCCCGAAAATGGCTCTGGCGATTCGCTCTCCGGCCTTACCGTCAACTAAACCGCACTGCTCTTTAACCAACCGCTCCCGTCCTTCACGATCAAGGCTCGGATCTTGGAGGTAACGCCGGAGCCATTGTATCAGCTCATCGCGACTCTTCACTAACCTGATGCCGCCGGTTAAAAGGGCTTTTTTATAATGATCGGTCTGGTAATAAAAAGTTGGCGATTTTGACATGGACTCCCCGGGCTTCAATTCAAAATCAATGTTGATCACCGGCTTGCCGAATATGGCCGCATCCACGCTCATGCTGGAAGCATAGGAAACCAGGAGACTGGAATGAAAAAGGGTATCATTAAGATGAGTTAGCTCTTCAAATCTCATGTCCCAGTCTCCTCCGCGCCTGGTTCCAAAGCGAATCCCGGGCAATGAATATCTCAGCCATGGCCGGCGCGAAATTTCAACCTCATCAATAAAGTCATTGGGCTGGAAGCGCACCAAAAGCTGGGATAACGGCAGACCTTGGCTTGGAGAAATAATTTCATGAAGCATATCAATCATCTCCCAATCCGAGTTGGAAAAAGCCCGACCCATGGGCGCCAATAACACAATTGCGCGTTTTGGATCAAGTCCGGCCTTGGCGCAAAATTCCTGTCGTGAAACGGGTCCTGGGGTAAAATATTGATCATACTGCGGTATGCCCGAAACCACGATCTTCTCCGGCGGCATGTCGGCGTGCTCCACGGCCTCTTGCTTTACAATGTCGTTATAAACCACCAGCCTGTCCGGAAGCAGGCGCACAGCCGAACGGGCCGTCAATTTATCCCATGAATTAATAAAGCCGACTGTTGGGATTCCGCGCTTTTTGGCCTGGCGAAGAAGCGCAATTTCAGCATCATCAAAAAGATGAGCAAAAAAAACAACATCCGGCTGATAGCGCCTAAGAATATCGCCAAACCCCGAATCAGAAACTAGGTGATAATCCAAAAACCGCGCCAGCCTCCGTATTGATCCACGGGCCAGCAGGAAGTTTAGAGCTCGACCAATGAGATAAGAAAAATAATTTCCAGATTCCTCAAAATTCATGCGGCGCCTGAGATCAGTAGTGGCCGTGCGGATAAGATGAAACTTTAAAGCGCTGAAGTATCGCTCCAGCGCCCCGCCAGGTTCCTGGTCGCAGTAATCATAAATTATCCGCTCATGCGGAATCTCCTGCCGGTAATAATCAGCCCGCTCCTTAAATTTAGTAAGGCATACTGCACGGACATCCGGCTCGGCGAGTAAAGAGCGTATGATATCAGTCCGAAGAATGTTTTTGGCCTCCACGGCCTGATAGATTGTGATCAGGACGGTTCTCATCTTCACGGCTTGCCCGGTAGTAGAGAGAAGCTCTCACTACCGGGCTTGGTAATTTTCACAATGAAGTCCATAGTTCGCGCCCAGCTCCGGCCGTCGCGAAACGGGATAAAAAATTCAAGGAGTTTGGCCCGCGCTTCGCGATCAAGAGCCGGGTTGCGGAAATACATGTTTACTAGTTCACTAAGCTCCTCCGGGCTTCGGGCTAAACGCACGCCGCCAGTATCAACGATGTGTTTATTGTATTCATATTGATACACGATTCGGCGGTAGTCGGGAAAGGCGACATTGATGACCGGCCGGTCAAAGATAGCTGCCTCCATGGCCACGGTCGAGGCGAAATTCAAAACAACATCAGCGTATTTAAGGGTGGCGGTAAGGTTCAGAAGGTCTTCCTCGTCCATGCTCACCCCCTTGCCGCCATCCAGACGCACGTTGCGACTTGCGCCTTCAAAATGCATGCCCGGCATCCCAAGGAACTCGCGATACGTTGCCAGACTATCGTTAGGATGAATGCGAACCAGGATATTTGGATCGCCGTCAAGGTGCCCATCGCGTTTAAGACGCAAGAGCTCGGCAATAAACTCACGCCGCGGAGGGTAATTGGTTGGGGTCGGGCCGGCAAAGACCAGTGTTTTCCGGCCGGGATCAAGGCCCTTGGCTTTCAGAAAATCTTCGCGCGAGGGGAAACGCGGATTCTCCTCATCATAAAAATAATGGTCAAAGCGCAGACACCCGACTAGGCCTAAACGCTCATCCGAATAGCGATGCAAAACTTTAGCTTCGCGCCGCATGAGATTGTTCCAGACGGCGAGATAGTCGGTTTTACGGATGAGCTTGCCGTTGGAAGTCAAGTTGTCGTAGTTGATGCTGATAGCCGCGGTCTGAACCCCTAAGCGCTTAGCCGCGACGATGATTTCGGCTTCGAAGGGCGTGAATCCAGGGGTGGCGGTGAGGACGAGGATCGGGGTGTGAGTGCGAAAGAGCTCGGCTAGTACCTTACCCTGCGGAGCCCAACGCACCTCCCAGAGCGTCAACCGATCGGTGGTGAAGAGGAATGCCGGGAAGAGCCGTCGGGAGGCCATGAGGAGTTTCCGGATCGGCGCGTGGGACCGCTGATAGAAATAGCGCATGTAGGTGAGGTGGTCGAAGGAGGAGACAAGCGGCACGCGCAGATACCTGTCCAAAACATTCCAGAAACGCGGATAGGTAATAGGGAAACGATGGTAAGAAACGCCTCCATTCCGAAAATAGCGATCGCGTTTGACGATCGCATCATCCAGCTGCGGAGTGAGAACGAGGACGCGAAAGTGCCGGGCGAGTTCAGCAATAAAGCGCGTCCGGAGGACACCCGAGTAGTGGCTGGAGTTGGCTAGGGCGAGGAAGACCGTCGACATAAAACGCCGCTGCATCAATACCCGCGGCCCTCCCGCGCGCGCTTCCGAAAGAGAAGCTCGGCGAGTTCAAGATCGAGTTCAGTATCAATGTCCACGTGCGGCCCGGAGACAGGATAGGGCAAAACGCGCTCTCCTATGACCGAACCTTTCTCCCGGAGTGTCCGGTAGCGGACCACCCCGATGTTGGCATTAGTAGCGTAGACCTTGGGCAGGAGTTGGCGGGGGGCGTTATAGTGCTCGGGGTAGTCGGGATCACGTAAAAAAGGCACCATGTACGAACCTTCGAGCCGCCACATTTTGTAGGGAGATTTATCCGGCTCGTGCACCGAGCGGACCGAGTCGGCCTCGGGATGACGCTCCAGGAGCTCGACCGCCTCGTCGATTTCTAACCCGGTGCGAAGGGGGCCGGTGGGCCGGAGATGAACCACGATATCGGGCCGGTACTCCTCACTCTCCTCAAGCCAATTCAGACAGTGCTCGAAAACCGGGAAATCCGGAGTGGTGTCGAGAGCCAGATCCGCCGGCCGGAGAAAAGGAACTTCGGCCCCGTAGCTCCGCGCCACCTCGGCGATCTCCTCGTCGTCAGTAGAGACAATAGTGCGCTCAATTAAGCGTGAAGCTTTGGCGGCAAGAATGCTATGGACAACTAGCGGCAATCCAGCCACTAACCGGAGGTTCTTCCGGAGAATACCCTTCGAACCGCCACGGGCCGGGATGATCGCGAGAATGTGGGTGTTGTTAAACATATAGCAGATGTGCCTCTTTTAAGAATACTTCTCCACCGGCATCGAGGTCTCGGCCTCGACTACCGCGAAGGAATTTCAACCCCAACCTCTCACTCGGTGAAATGCCTGTCAACGATGCGCTCGGCGATGTAACGGTTACCATCGTAAGTGCCGAATCGCGCCAGGATCGCGCGGTTGATAGCTTTGATTCGCGGGCGCAACGCCTCGGCGAGCTCGAGAAGTTTCTTAAAAGATTCACGGCGATAGCTAATGCCCAGTCCCAATTCCTCGAGACAGCGATTATTGAAGTAAATCTCCGGATCGTCGGTAGGATCGTAGGCTGGGGTGACGAAGGGGGTACCGGAGAGCTGCGAGTTCCAGATCGAACCCCAACCGCTCCGCGCAAACTGAAATTTGATCGCCGGATTGGGTATGACATGCGGGAGAAGCCGCTTCGCCCCCGGCACCGCCTCCGGGTCATTGGTGTAAATGGTGAGGCCGAGCCCGCGGGCCTCCTGGTAGAGCCGCTCAAGCCCCGGGATGCCAGTGACGGTGACGTAGATCCCCGGGGCCAGGGGTTTATTGTTCGTGGCGAGGGGCCGGGCAATGGGAGGAGAAGATTCTTCGTTCGGGTAGCGCATACGTGTGCCTAAATAGGAGAAAGTCCCTGGTTCGGCAACGAAGTGCAGCCGCTGGAGCCGCTCGATCCGCTCGGCAAGCGGTATGGCTCGGCGCACCAGCTCGCGATCCACCCGGATCTCGGCTTCCGGCACCTCGAGTACCGCGCGGAGAATGGCCGAGATATGAGCGAAAGTCGCTGAGTAACTGGGCGCTACGGCGTAAGTGAGACGCGGGGCGCGATTGAGTTCTAGTACGATTTCTCCACCTGCAACCGTAACGCGCCGGCCGGATAAATCTTCAAGTTCGAGTATCCCCAAGAGATGTGACTGGGCTTCGCGGCTGGCCGCATCGCCCCGCTCCACCCAAAGGGAAAGCGCCTGCTCGTAGGTGTTATTCCCGTAGAAAACGCTTCTTAAGAGCACACCGAGGTGCGAATCAAGGAGAATCTCCCCGGGATGGACGGTATTGTAGCCCCCAAACTCCTCACGCATGATACTGCGCTGCTTCTCGCCGTAGACCCAGGGAACGATGATACCGAGCCGCTCGCGACCAAGCTCGAACAATCGTTGGTTCAGCGCGATGGCCAATTCCGTAGTCCGCAGGTACGGCCCGGTACCATAGGCAAAGTTTGTGACGATGTAGCGCATCAAACCTTCTCTCTCTCCAACCCATCCTCCCAGTTATACACCCATTCCTCACCGACACGGCTGGCGAAACGACCGCGGTAGTAATCGCGGTTAAGCATCTCGGTATGGATGAGCTCGCGTTCGGAAGCTCCGATCATGATCGGCCACTCCGGGATGTCTTGCTTTACGGCTTCGCGCTGTTCCTCCCCACTAAGGCGGCTGAATGCTTTCAGGTCGGCCAGGAGCTGTGGAGTGATCGAAACCGGTCCGTCCTTTGTCTCCTCTGACGGGAGGACGGTGAAGTGTCGTTCAACGTAATCAGCCCCGAGCATGATCGCGACCTTGGCTGCCTTGATGCCGTCACGCTCGACCAGGGTATGATCCGACCATCCCGTCTCAGGCGCAAACTGCTTCAGCCATCGGATACGGGCCAGGTTAGCCATGGCCAAAGTATTGGGATAACTGGTCACGCAGTGTAGAAGCGCATAAGGTTTGGCCGATGATCGTAAAATTTCGGCGGCCTGTTTGATTTCATCATCGAACGTTCCGCCGGTGGACACGATGAGACGATCGAAATATCCGGCCAGTTCGCGGAGCATGGGGAAACTCGCGCAATCGTAGCTGGCCACCTTAAACAGTTTCTCGCCCTGCCACGGCAAGGACGCCGCAAAGGGAATGCGCTTGCGCGAAAATACGGTAAGCATCGGCCGGACTCCGGCGCGATAGCACTCCTCAATAAAAAAGCGGTAATCGTCCTCGTTAAGATCGAGTTTGGAGAGCCGTTCGCGCTCCGGGCCGTACGGACGCTGGATGGTCTTGCGAACTCCATTATGTTCCACGACTCCCCCTTCAAAGCGTTCACGGTAGGTAAGGTCATCGGAAAAAATAACCTGGCCCTTCACGATGTCAGCGCCGGCTTCGGCTGCGGCAAAAATTAGCTCCTTCAAGAGCCCCCGGTTCCCCTTATGGTTCTGACAGACCTCGGCAATGAGTTTTGTCATAGTAATCAAGAGTGCCTTCGCCCCTCGCCGGCGAGCGCACGCCCTTTACTACTTATACCTTGAATGCTAGAGTTTCCCGTCGGGATTGGCGCGGTAAAGGACCTCGAAGAACTTGGACTGGATTGGATGGCGTCGATGGTAGATGGCCTGCCATCCGGCGGGCACAGGATATTCATGTTCGGTGATAAAATCATTGTCGCGCACGTGTGATCGCTTCCACTGCTTGGTGTAAAAATAGCGGCGGCCGATGCGCTCAAATTGCTTGGTGTAATTGGCAATCTGATCGCGCGACATCTCCTGGAATGAACTTACATTCAGCACCAAATCAAAACCTTTTGGCGGAAGAAGCTCGATCTGATGGGCCATCAAAAAGCGTATGCGCGAAGTTTCGAACTCCTCCCTGACATCGGCGAAAGAACGAAAAGGCCGGAAACGAAAAATTCGCTCACCGGGGAACAACTGACTTAAATACTCCTGCGAAATATATAGTGCCGGTGGAATATCAATAATACAATACGTTGATTTGGGTAGGGCTTCCAAAAAAACATAAGCCAGGCGCCCGTACCCGGCTCCAATCTCCGCCACCGACCCAATATCGCGCCGAGGGTCACTTGCTTGGGTGGCGCTATAAAATTCGAGAATGGAATTTATGAGGTCCTGCGAAATAAGCCGACCGTGATAACTAATAGCAAAGGGGTTACCTAACATCGGCTCATCAATCGTCTTAAGCAGTTTCATACGATCTTGTCGCGATAGGTAATCAGCAAAGGCCGAAACAAAAACCCGATAGACAAATGCTGACCAGCGACCAAAGCCTTTTGCTCCTTCTTCCAGTCGCGCTTCATAGTTTTTAAACTCACTCCTGAAAAATGGCGATAAATTGAGGCGCGCCAATGCGGCCAAAACCGGCCAAAGCTGCTGGCGCAGAATAGGTCTGACCCGCCAGCTAAAATACTTCAAATTCACCGATCGCTTGAAACTACCAAGACCGGAGGCGATGATGCGCTCGGCGTGTCGTTTATTCAGCCGCTCCCAGTATTCGGAAGGATGATAAATTTGAGGAGCTCGTTTAAGCTCCTCGAACATCGAGCTTAAAATTACTGGATCAACTTTCATATCTATCTATCAACGCTCCAGCCGTCGGCATCACATGGCTTCCGAAATTCATCGGCGGCATCGAATTTACGGTCAATGTAGAAAATCATAATCGTCGGCTCGAGCGCCGTGTAGTTATGCCAAACGCCAGGAGGCACGATCAGGGTCTTGGCATCTCTTTCGCTCAAAATGATTTTCTCCTCACGTCCATCCTCATATAGAAGCCGAAACAGTGCCCGGCCTTTGGCCACCGTGAAATAGTCGGTATGAATTTTATGCATGTGCCACTCTTCAGGAACCACTCCGGCAGGGTGTACGGAAAAATTCATCTCTCCGACAAGGCCGGAAACAATGTCGTAACGCCCTTTGCGGCGGTCGTCCTCGTGGAATCGGTATTCGTGAAACTGCATATCCAAAAATCTAACTCAAAAATCGACAAAAAGAAAGGCGGCTTCGCGCGTGCGAAGCCGCCTCGTGCTCACGACTACCGGATGCTCTTCCGGCACCGTACCCGAAGAGCTCATCAAAGGTAGCGAGGCCACGGCCACCCGTCATATATCGCCACGAAAGAGAAAGTAGAGCCGCACGAGGAAATCGCGCGCCCGGAAGCGGTACTTTCCGCCACGGCAGGCCCAGAGGGCCAAATCGGGATGGAAGTAATGCCCCTCGGGCATCTCGGCACATACCGCTTCGAAGCCGCGCTTACGCGCAACCCAGCAGCAGCGCAGGAGATGGTCAGGAGTGGAGACGATGACGATTCGGCACCATCGCTCCTGCCGACAGATGGCGGCAAATTCATCGGTGATAGTCGCCGTATTCCACCGACGCCCCGATTTACCATGCTGAGGTCCGCGCGCGACATAGCGGCATTCAAGATCCTCCGCCGCAAGCGCCACCTCATCCTGGACGAGGAGTGGTAACCCGTACCGCTCGCGAAGCTCCCGACATCCTGCGGCTATGAACTCATTGCCTGGTCCCGGTGAACCATCCCGCATCCGCGAGTCCGCGAACGCGAACACCGCGTCGCATTTTCTCAGCTCCTCCTCAGTGGCTGGTTCTGGCCGCCATAGTGTGATGCACTCCCAGAGCATCCGCAGGAAGCGCACCGCCGCTCACCTCCTCTCTTAGAATATTTTTGAAAAGAACAAACGCTACGCCCAAATAGCGCAGCTAAAATTGTACAGCAACTACATTATTTCGTCAAGGTACGCCCGGAGCGCTTCCTGCCACGGACGAAGCGGTGAGATGCCGAACTCTGGCAGTCCTTGATTCTCGAGAACGGAAAACGCTGGCCGCGCGATTTTTGTTCCGCTTTCAGCAGTGGTGATGGGGATGAGTTGTGGGCTTACCCCCGAAAGTTCAAAGATTTTTTTTGCGAATTCGTACCACGTGGCGCCGCCCTGATTGGTGATGTGATAGATACCAAAGGGAGCTTGATGTCTAATGAGCTCGTAAATCTTCAGTGCTAAATCAAGCGTATAGGTGGGCGAGCCGGTCTGATCATTGACCACCCGAACTTCGGCCTCGGATTTGGCGCGCTCGAGCATGAGGGTGACAAAGTTATATCCCTTGTGGCTCACTTTTTTGCCGAAGAGCCAGCCGGTGCGGATAATGAAATGCTTTGGGTTTGCGATTTTTGTCAAAATCTCGCCGGCAAGCTTGGAGGCGCCGTAAACGTTCAAGGGGTAAGGCGCATCTTCTTCGGTAAAAGAGGGTTTGGAGCCGTCGAAGACGTAATCCGTGCTTATGAAAACGACTGCGGCCCCTAGTCCAGCCGCGGCTTTGGCCACATTGTAAGCGCCGACTGCGTTGACCAAAAAAGCGCGATCCGGCTCGGTCTCGCAAAGCTCGGTTTTGATGATGGCCACAGCATTGATGACCACCTCCGGCCGGCATCGTTCTAATGCCACAGCAACGCTCGCCGGATCAGTAATCTCAATATCGGCATGGGCCAAACCCACAAGCGTGTCGTCAGGCCGGCCAGCATTCATCAGGTCATAGCCGAGCATGCCGCTTGCGCCGATCACCGCAATCTTTGCCATATTAAGCCTAGTAATACTGCGCTTTGGACTGCTTCTCGTAGTGGCGCCGGAAGGTATCCGATGCCCGAATCGCCTTCCACCACTGGGGATTGTCGCGATACCACGCGACGGTCTCGGCAAGAGCGGTGTCGAAATCGTAGGCTGGCTGCCAGCCGAGCTCCCGGCGAATTTTCCCGCTGTCAAGCGCATAGCGGAGGTCGGCCCCCGGTCGGTCGGAGATGTGCTCGATGTGCCCGGACGGCTCTTTGCCAAGGAGCTCCCCGATTTTGTGAATGACCTCCAGGTTTGTCTTTTGCATGCCGCCGATGTTCCAGATTGAATAGAGAGGTGAGTGGTGCATCACGAGGTCAACGGCATTCGTGAAATCCTTTACGTAAACCCAGCTGCGAACGTGCCGGCCGTTGCCGTGAACCGGAATCTTCCCGCCCTCGAGGTAACTCGTGATCGCGAGCGGGATCAATTTTTCGGGGTACTGATACGGACCGAAGTTATTCGACCCGCGCACGATCAGGGCCGGTGCGCGGTGGGTACGAATAAATGCCTGGACCAGCACGTCGGCGCTGGCCTTTGACGCCGAGTAGGGATTGGACGGCCGGATGGGGCTTTCCTCGTGCGAGCAGCCGTCCGGCACATCGCCGTAGATTTCATCAGTTGAAATTTGGATGAACTTAGGAATGCTGTATTTCCTGGTCATCTCCAATAGGGTATGCACTCCTTGGATGTTGGTACGGATGAAATCCTGGGAGTCAATGATGGAACGATCAACATGAGATTCGGCGGCAAAGTTGATTACTGTGGCAAAGCGATTGGCGCTGAAAAGCGAATTAAGAAGATCTCGATCGCAGATATCACCATGGATGAAATGATAACGCTGGTCATCCGGCGGAAGGCCGATCTTATGCAGCTCAACATCCCGGACATTGGCGTTATTGCCGGCGTAGGTTAGAAGATCAAGATTGAAAATTTTATACTGCGGATACTTATGATAGAGATGATTGACAAAATGCGAGCCCATGAAGCCGGACCCGCCGCAGACAAGAATGTTTTGGAAATTACGCCGAGGTTCCGCCATACTTGCGCATTATGCTACATGATACGCGTTTCCCCCACCGGCAGAATGAATTTACCGCCACGCTCGCGAAAGGCCCGTTCCTTTTCGAGCACGGCATCAAGATAATTCCACGCCAACAGCAGATAATAATCCGGCGGGTTCTTCCTCGATTCCTCGACGTGAATGACGGGGATATGCGTGCCCGGAGTGAAGCGACCAATCTTTGTCGGCAACTCCTCGGTCGCATACTCTAGCATGTCCGGGCCTATACCGTAGTAATTCAAAATGGTATTGCCGCGCGCCGGGGCGCCATAGCCGGCGATGCGTTTGCCTTGACGCTTAAAATCGTGGAGGGTTGAAACGACCTCTGATTTTAGTTGCTGGATGCGTGAGGAAAGCTCCTGGTAGCTTTCAAAATCATCAAGGCCGCTCTTCTCTTCTAATTCAAGAAACTTCGCAACGCTCGGCATGATGGCATGCTTCCCGGCAAGACCGGCAAAGACACGAATTGATTCCCCCTGCACCGGGAACATCCTGACATCAAATATCTCCATCTCGTGATCCTGCATAAGTCGCCGGAGCGGACGAATGGAGAGGTAGGAGAGGTGCTCGTGGTAGATGCTATCAAAGGCCAAGCGCTCAAACATATCCAGGAGATATGGAGCTTCAAAAATGAAAGCGCCGTCCGGCTTCAAAAAGGTTATCACTCCCCGAAGGAGATCGTGGTGGTCGTCAATGTGGGCAACTACATTATTTCCTATCACAACATCAGCTTGGCCATACTTTCGTGCGATGTCAGTAGCGAGATGCTGACTAAAGAAATCGGGAATGGTCTCAACCCCCCGGTCGTTGGCCACCTTGGCAATGTTCAAAGCCGGGTCAATGCCCAAGACGCGTGTTCCGCGCTCCTTGACCGCCGCAAGGAGAATGCCATCGTTTGATCCGATTTCTACCACCAGGCCTCCCGGCCTGGAAAAACGATCAACAATGTCGTTGGCGTAATTTCGGAAGTGCTCCGAAACTCGAGGCATGCCGGAAGTGAGATAGACGTAATCCCGGAAGAGTATTTTCGGACTTATCACCTCACCGAGCTGCGAAAGGCCGCATTCTTGGCAAAAGAGAACCCGCAGGGGGTATCTCATCTCCGGTTCTGCCAGCTTTTCTCTGGAGACTAGGGCGTTGGCCAGGGGATGTTCGCCGAGATTTAAAAATTCGCGCAACTTATCGCTCCTGCAGATGCGGCAAGCAAGGTTGGTCCTCATAGAAATTCGGCAGTGACTACCATAGCACCGGTCCGCCGAAACAGCAACTCCCAAATCATGAGATTAAACGGACTTGTCGGTCTCCCGTACCGCGCGAGCACGGTAGAGGGCCTCGAAGAACGGGCGCTGTACGGGGTGAGTACGATGGTAGACCATCTGCCACCCTGCGGGAATCGGATATTCATGCTCCGTAATAAAGTTGTTATCCCGCGCATGAGACCTCTTCCACTGTTTGGTATAAAAATGGCGCCGTCCGATCCGCTCGACAGAGCGGATGTAGTTTGCAATCTGGTCGCGCGTCATCTCATGGAGCGAGCTCACATTCAAGATGAGATCAAAATATTTCGGCGGTAAAAGCTCAATCTGATGAGCCATAAGGAAACGGATGCGGGAGGATTCGAACTCCTGCCGGACCTCACCGAAAGAGCCGAAGGGGCGGAAGCGGAATATACGCTCTCCGGGAAATATCTGCGAAAGGTATGTCTGGGAAACAAAGAGCGCTGGCGGGATATCTACGATGCAATACGTCGCTCTCGGGAGCGCTTTCATAAACGCGTAAGCCAGGCGACCATAACCGGCCCCGATCTCGGCGGCGGAACCAATCTTGCCTCGCGGATCTATGTCTTCCGTTGCGCTGTAGAACTCAAGTATGGAATTAAGGAGGTCCTGTGAGATGCGCCGCCCGCGATAGATTATTGAGAAGGGATTTCCGAGCTCTGGTTCCTCGACGACTTCAAGAAGACGAAGGACGTCACGCCGCGACACGTAATCCGCAAACATGGCCACGAACACTTTGTAGATATAGGCCGAAAAAGAATTGAACCCCTTGGTCCATACCTCTGGCTGTGGCGCGTAGCCTGGAAATTCGGCATGGAGGAACGGAGAAAAATTCCCGCGGACAAGCTCCGCCGCCACCGGCCAGAGTTGATGTGCCAGAATTGCGCTGATACGCCAGTTAAAATATTTCAGATTTATCGAGCGTTTGAAATTCAAAAGGCCGACCTTGGCAATGCGCTCGGCGTGAATCCGGCTCAGTCGCTCCCAGAAAGCGGAGGGACGCCAGAGCCGCGGAGCCTGCTCAAGCTCCGCCATCATCGCATCTAAAACCGCTGCATCTATTTCCATAGTTTGTGACTCACCGTAAATCCTAAGAAAGACCAGTCATACGGCTTGCACTCAATTTCCAAGCTTAGCGCACGAAAACGCAGCGTGCAACTTCTTTGCCAGTGATTATTTGTTTGCCCAGAATACCCCGCCCCGACCGCGGTCGGGGCGGGGATGAATGACGACAAACAAATAAACCCAGCACATAAATTTGCAACGGTCTCAAACGTAAAATGAAGTTCACCGCGCACAAAATCAATGTCTTGACAGAGACGGATGTAAATTTATGTGCTGGGTGAACTGGAGATACTGGGCAGCCCCGCCTGCCGGCGGGCAGGTCTGCTGCGCGGAGCTCCATGTTCATAGTCGCTCTGCGGTAACGATTATGGCCCCGGTTTTATGAAAAATGAATTCGAGAATAAAGAATGCGCCGATGAGCGGCGAGAACACCACGAGGAAGAGCAACCCCGCCATTGCCGAAAACATCGCCTTCTGTTGCGACACGTTCGCCCGTCGGTGGCTGACCACCGTGTAGAGCGCATTTTTTAGAAAAAGGAAGTTAAGAAAGGTTTGTAAAAATCCTGAGACAGTATATTCAGGATTGAAGAAATCGATGCTGAGGGCACGGAAGCCGATGCGCTCCAGTAGCATGGTAATCGCAGTGGGAGTAAATTGAACCCGATGAAACGGATAATCATAGTGAAACCAGCGTTCACCGGCGAGGCGGGCTTCCCAACTCGCCGCATTGGGAACGGCGATGAGGAGTTTCCCGCCGGGAGCGAACAGTCCGCGCGCCTCATCGAGAACTTGTTTTGGCCTATCGCTATGCTCCAAACTATGCCAAAACATAATGAGGTCATACGGCCCCGGCGGAAGGTCGCGGGAAACCGGGATGCCCTTCGAAACGGCAGCCATAACTGCCGCTGGCGAGGGGTCATAGCCAACGGCATCAATTCCGCGTGCGCGAAGGTAGCCGACCAGCGCCCCCGAGCCCGCGCCGTAATCGAGTACGCGAGCACGCCCCTCCCCGAGGAATGAACGCACCTTCCGAAAACGAAGGTAGAGAAAGAAATTGAATATCGGTCGCGCCAAGCGGCTCGCGAGCGTTGGCGCGCCGGAGGCCTCGAAATACTCATCATCATATTCTGTCCCCACCGCGGCAGGATCAGCCAGAAAAAAACCGCCGCACCGGGCGCAGGCGACAAACTTCGGAAACCGCCGCGAACTTAGCGGCGAGGAACTCCTGCCGCAAATCGGACACTCCGCATTTTTCGAGAGAGTAGCCATCGAAACCAGAATAGCCAGATAAAGAGGAAAAGCTTGATGCCCCACGTCGCGATCTTCACGAAATTCCCCGTAACGAGCGACTTGCCCACGCGCTTCCGGAAGGTGACGGGAATTTCGACGAAGGGAATTTTCGCTGCGGCAATCTGCAGAGTAATCTCGGTGACGAAATGGGAGTCGCCCTTGATCCACTTGGGCTCGAGGAACTCAACCACCTCGCGACGGAGGAGCTTGTAGGTGCAGCCGATGTCGGTGAGGTTCGACGTCCAGAAGAAATACTCGATGAACTTCGCCTCGATGACATCTGCAATACGCCGCAAGAAAAACATCCCCGTACCGGCGCCAATCATGCTTTTGTTGGTGCGGGTGCCGAAAACCACCGGAAACGCCTCGGCATAGACCAGAAATATCCTTACGTCGCGCGGCTGGAACGTGCCGTCGGCCTCGCAAAGAATTATGTAGTCGCCGCTCGACTCCCTCATACCGGCCTGCAAAGCATAACCGTGTCCTTGTTTTTTTTCGAAGACGAGGCGGGCGCGCGTTTTCCGGACTTCCTCTACGCTTCCCGGCTCGGCATTGTTATCCACTACCACTACTTCATCCACAACGCCGGTGGCAAAAAAACCTTCGATAACCTCGCGGATGGAGTCCTTCTCTCGGTAGCTGGTTAGCACCACGGATACGGTTTTGCCGTTCCACATGATGGCTAATATTTGCTTTACCTCACCTTGTAAATCTCAACCCCGCCCCGATTATACAAGAGCTCAAGGCGAGGATTGGTCTTAAGGTTGACCGAATGAATCTCGCGCTCCCACGGGCCATAGTAGACATAGTCGCCCCGGAAATCCTTCCAATCGGGCCGGGCGTTTTCGTAGCGTCCCATAAGATCATCAATCACCGCAAGCGGAATCAGCGGCTCGTAAGAAAGCTCAAGCTGATCCTGGCCGTGCTGCCGTGGATCGAACGCGCCGTTGTAGAGCATCTGGGGCACGCGCAGGAGATTTCGCTCGCTATGCTCGTTGCCGCACTCGCCGCCGACATCGCATATCGTGGGCGGATAGTACTTGCCGCGGAGGAGCAAGCGCACCCGCTCTTCCGGAACGCCGAAGAGCTTGTGGGCGGTAAGGAATCGCTCCTCAAGATCGCGGCGTGAAGTCAGGGTCAGGTCGCCGAACGGCAAGTAGTGATTCGTGTCCGTATAACCCGCGAGATAGAGCGACGTTACATAGGACGTCGAGAGGACCACTGATTCGGAAGGAACATTTTGATTCAGCCACTGCCATGAATCGTAAATCTCGGCTGGGAACGAAAAGGCGGCCATGGTACGCCGGTCGGGATAGAGGTAAGCCGCGGCATTCATGATGCGCTTGGCAACGAGGAAAACGAGGAGAACCGTCAAACCAGCCGCGATGGCCCGGCGCCTAACGCGCCAACGCGGATGTTGGCTGATCGAGGCCGCCGCGTAGGCGAGCTCAACGGCCACCAGGGTATAGAGCGGGACGCCAAAGGCCTTATGCCAGTGCGTCGGGATGATGGAAAAACCGGTGACGATTTGAATATTCCACAGCATCACCATCGCAACCAGAGCCGCCCCGAAGAACATCGCCAATCTGCGGTCGCGCCGCCAAAGCGGTATCAGCGGTATCGCGAGAATAGCGTAGAGGATGTAGTCGCGCCAGGCCGAGAGGCGGATGCCGCGCCAGCGCTCAAACGCCCCGCTCAAACGAGCGGCCCAATCGCCGAACTGCGGGAGAGCGCGGAGTTCGAGGTAATTGAAAAGAAACGGCAGAATACCGATGGCCATCGCGCCGAAGAAAATCGCCCATACCCGGAGATTCGCGCGCTCGCGCGATACCGCAAACGAAAAACAAAAGAGCACTGCGCCGAACCCCGCCAGGAACGCAAAGTAATGCAGATACGTGTAGAGTGTCAAGGCAATCGCGCCGCCGGCGAGCGCCCCGCGCCGCGGCGAGGGCTGGATCCAAAAGCGCCAGAGAAACCCGAAACCCAGGATGAGGAGCGGAATGGTCAGAAGCGGCTCGGTAATCCGCGAAAGATAGAGTTCGGGAATGGGCGTCCTGACGAACGGGAGAAAACTCTTCAGGGTTATGAGCGGGGTAAGCTGCAGCGTTTCCGTGGTTCGCCCCAGGTAGGCGAGAGCCACGGGCGTTAAGGTCCCGACCAGGGCAAACGCCGCGCTGCCAAGGCGCGATGCCAAGAACAACCGACCCAGCCAATAGAAAAGGAAAAACGTGATTACGGGAAATACAAACAAAGCCGCGAGGTAGGCGTAATTTGCATCTCCGGCAAGGGCGATGAGCGCGCCGAAGAAAATGAGCGGCAACGGAGGGAGGAAAAAGGGAAGCCGCTTGTTTGTAGGAATATAGATGTCCGATGGCACGAGGTGGCCTTCGGCCACTTCGCGGCTCGCCGGAACATACCACATGACGCTGTCGGAATGGGTGGGATGGACAACTTGCGGAAGGAGATACAAGCCCCCATTGCGCTCAATGGCGGCCTTGATGAACAAGCTCGGCGCGAGGTGTAGTGCGCCGACCAAAAAAGCGAGGCCGGCCAGCCACAACCACCACGGAAATTTTAGTCGCAACTGAAACATTGCGTTCATGACGCGTCCGCATCCCTTATTATGACGCTTGAGTTATGACACCTGCAGCACGCAGGATGCGTCGGGCTATCCGCTCTACGGCGCGGCCGTCGGTCTGCCAGCACTGCGCCTGGACAAGCCGCCGCCGACCTTCCCTATCAAGAGCAGAATCATCAAGGTAACGATGAATCCAGAATAGCAATTCCTCCTGGCTCTGGACAAGACGAACGCCCTCTACTTTCAACGCTTTTTTGTAATGATTCAAGCCGTAGAGCCGCGACGGGGCTTTGCAGGCAAGGCGCGGCGGCGAAATCTCGAAAGCCACATTTATGACCAGCTTGTCAAACCTTGCGGCGTCCACCGATAAGCTCGAGGCGTAGCACGCCAGGAACTCCATAATACCTAAGCCACTCGGCAAGATGCTCGATTTCCTCGCTGGTCATATCCCGATCCCCTCCTCGTTCCGAGCTGAAACGCACTCCGGGCCAATCGTAACGGAGCCAAGGCCCTCGGCCAGACGCAGACCAACACGAACCGCACGATCGCGGCTCTTTTTATTGAGCCTCTCGCTGATTTATTCAAGCCGATACACGCTCCGCATTTCTGGGCCCACACCATCTTGATAGAGCGGAGTCGCGTGAAGATTCGGCAGACACCGGATTTTAAAATCGGCGATCGGAAACCGCGGTGAAACGTAGAGGTAGGTAACCCCGAGTTTTGCAAACGACTCGCGACTGCATGAACGAACGGCCTCCTCGTAGTCAGTAATGACACTCGGCCGAGTCACGCCCGGAAAATACGGCCCGGGAGTGAAGCGCCCGACTTCCCGGATAAAATCCTGACTGTAGGGGAAAAACCAATCCTGAAGGATGGTGTGCTCCCGAATCCAGACGTAGGCCTTCTGGTCAATTGCCGGAACTTCGGGAGGAACGGCGGCAAGCATATAATGTCTGCCCTGGGGCCGCACAAGCTTGTACGCAATACCGAAGGCCTGGGCCGCAAGAGCGGTGCCAACCATGGCGAAAACGGAGAGAAGCAATGCGAAAGATATTATTTTTCTCTGGCGATTGAACGTGAATGCCGCAGCGACCTCCGAAAGAAAAAGACCGGCAAGAAACGCAAAGAGCGGTGTCGCAAAACCGAAAAGCCGTTCCATTTCCCGGGGTGATGGCGTGTAGCGGATAAGGAGCGGCACCAGGAATGCTCCGAGGGCGATAAGCGCAATGAACTGAACGCGCCGATCATTCCGGAAAAAATAAAGGGCGGGGAGAAACAAGATAAGGGGCAAACCGAAGTCCTGGAAGAATGCCCAGCGGAACGGAAGCACCTGCTTATCGGTAATGCCTTGGCTCCAAAAATGTTTGACCAGCTCGAATCGATGCGTCGCGCCGGGATCGCTCACGGTCGTGAGTATCCCGCCCTGGAGAAATGCGAGGGGCAGGGCGACGACGATGACAATACCCGTAACGCCGGCAAGGCGCAGAAGTTGATCGCGCCGAGCGGCAGGCCGCCCGGACCAGAGGTACCGCGTTCCCTCGAGAAACAGCATGCCGATAAATGCCGCGAACATCACGATGAAATGCGTTTCGACTATGAAAGCGGTGTAGCCGTAAAGCACGCCAGCAAGCAGTGTCGGCCGAAGCCAAGCATCGCGCTCGGCGTCAATGGCCTGGTTATAGAGATACAACACGAGCAGGACGATTGGCATGCCCATGATAACGGTATGGCTCGTGGTGGCCGCAATGCTCGAATCAAAATTAGGAAATGCCATGTCGGCAAAGAATTTCCATGGGGCCGGGCCGGCGCTTCCGCCGCTTAATTTTTGCCAAAATACGGCAATGCCGTGGAACCCCTTCATCCAGACGAGGCCGCTCCCATAGAGCATCAGCAATGCGGCAAGGAACGCGCTCCGGAAACGCAAAACAACGGAACGCGCGAGGGCAAACGCCATGAGGAACGCCGCACCAATGAAAAGGAAGGTTTGAATATCATAGCCGAGCCAGAGCGGTATATGGGCCGTACGGTGAAGGGCCGCGATGAGCAGGTCGGGCCCGTAATGGTAGGCGACGCGAAAACTCGGATCGGATGGATCGAGCACGGGGAAGTTTCCCTCGCTGATGGTTGATGCAAGCGGCATATTCACGAGATAGAGATCATCTCCAAGTGTGAGGTAGGAAACGAACCCGGCAAGGAGCATGACAACGAATGTCGTGAACACGAGGAATTGCCGTTGGCGAGGTTTCAAGTCATCCGGCGCAATCAGGGATGTTTTCCGGCGCCGCATCGCCATCAATCCCGCCGCTGCGGCCAAACTCATCCCCGTAAGCACCACCCAGAACGCGCGCTGGACAGGGACCAAATATGCAACGAGGTTCAGGATCATTACGTAGCCGTTCAGGCCAATAATGAGCACGATCGGCGCCACAACGTACCAACGCCGTTCGGAGCTCGGCAAAAAAACAGCGGCAACAACGCATCCGAAAGCAAGGGTGGCGGCGAAAAAAAGACTCAATATCAGCAGGGTAAACATGAACAACTTCGTACTTTAATGAAGCGATATTCTCACATTATCAAGAATGTTGGAATGTCGTACCTAACCATGATGATGTTGATTCTTTCACGAAGGTCAGTGGGCGATCTCCTCGAACTCACCGCCCGGCTCCCAAACGATAAACGTTACTGCTTGCCCTTTTCCGCTACATACGCCTTGATGATTCTGTCCTGCAGCCGCACATTTTCAATTATCTCTTGCGTGCTGATCAATGGCGAACTCCTCCCCTTGATGGCGCCAACGAACATTCCAATCGAAGTTTTGAACGGATCCTCGATATCAATTTCCGTTTTACCCGTAACGAGTTTCTGGCTATAGCCTTCCCCGATATGCCGCTTGAACGCAACCCCGTTGATGGAAAATTCAAGATCGCGGGGCCTCGCGGCTTTGAATTTGAATTTGTAGCGGACGGCGCAACGTGAGCCGCGCGCGCGATATTCGAAATTGACATCCATCTCTTCTGGAGAAGAGACCCGAAATTCTATGCCCTCCGCTCGTCCATCCGGAACGAGTTTTACCAGCATACTGTTCGCATGCGGCGGGTTATCCCTCAACATGCCTGCCCCCCGGACGCCCGGCTGGGTATACATGAAAAAGTCCCGGATTTTGGAAACATCAACGAACGGCTGTACGTACCGTAAAACGGAAGGCCATTGGGTGTTCACCGTAATGACTCGCCCCCGTTTCTTCGCCAACCGAACGAGCTCGGTCGCGAGACCGCTCGCATCGCCATCGGAGTTAAGGACAAACGGCTTTTCGCAAAGAACATGCAATCCCGCCGCGAGGCACATCTTTACCTGGTCATAGTGAAGTTCGGGAGGAGTGCAAACGCTCGCGGCATCCGGGCGCTCGGCTTCAATAAGGACGCCCAATTCCGAATACGCTTTCGGACGCAGGCCGAATTCCGAAGAGAGCATGACGGCAGTCCTCTCGGCGGTTTCGTAACTGCTTCCGAGAATGGCGGTGACTTTGACTCCCGCGCGCGCAAACTCTCTGAAATGAAATCTTCCGATGCCGCTCGCTCCGAGAATTGCGATTTTTAACTGGGCCATGTCGAGGAGGCGCTGGTAAGCGCCGTCAGCTCACACCTCGGAATTTTTCACGATTCGAAAATCGGGCAGCGGAATGATGAAATCCGACTTCAGTCCCCGAGCTTTCAATTGCTCCATAATGGGTTCTGCGTAGTGCCACGCCAACAGCACGACAAAATCCGGCTGCTCGTCAATGAGCCGCTGGTTCGCGACCACCGGCTGATGCGTGCCCGGCACGTACATGCCCAACTTCAAAGAAGCGGGCTGTTCGGCGACGTACGGCAGCAATTCCGGATCTACCCCGTAGTAATTGAGAAGCGTCACGGATCGCCCCGGGCACGAGTTCCCGACAATGGACTTCGCGGCCTTTTTAGCATGAATGAGAAAATCCATGAATTCGAGGCGCGCTTTTTTCACGCGCTCGGCAAATGCCGCATACGTTTTATATTCTCCAAGCCCGGATGATTGTTCCAGTTGCAATAACGCCGCGACTGCCGGGGAGACGGGCCTCCCCTTCCCCTTCGCAACATACACGCGAATATTGCCGCCGTATCTCTCCCCCCGTTCCGCATCGGTCAGGGTAAAATCATACTGATCGAACAATCGAATCAAGGACGCGAGCGAGTACGTCCGCAAATGTTCGTGATATATCGTGTCGAATTGCCCTCCCCGAACGACGTCCAATAGATAATGGGTTTCGGACATGAATACGCCGTCATCGTTCAGGAGATTATAGGCCCCCATGATGAACTCTCCGATCGTGCGCATGTGGGCGAATGTATTTGTCGTGATAACTACGGAGGCTGAACCGTATTGCTCCTTGATCGCCTGCGACGTCTTGATGTCAAAAAAGGACTGTACGGTTTCGATGCCGCTGGCTTTGGCCATCTTCGCGATATTGGTTGGCTCGACTCCGAGCGTCCGAATGCCCGTACCCGTGAACCCGCTGAGCAACGTTCCGTCGTTCGAACCGACATCAACGACGAGATCGCCAGCTTTTAATCCATATTTTCCCACGAGACCGCGCGCGATGTTTACTTGATACTCGACGAGCTCCTTCGTAACACCGCTCTTATAGGGATAACCCGGATAGTACACTTCACTCCCGTCAACGCAGTAATCAATTTGAGCGCCGGTGCACTCTTCGCACCACATCATCCGCAGCGGATACGTTTTCTCGGGTTCGTTAAGCATCGCGTCGGTGAGCAACGTGTCGCATAACGGCTGGTGCCCGAGGTCTAAGACCGTGTGGAGTTTCGCGGAATTGCATATTTGGCAATTGGGTATATGCCCGACGTTCACCAAGTGGTGTTTGGGATATTCAAGATTCATCATGTTGGCCGGCTGAAAAAATCCGTGTACCAGTCGGCAGTTTTCTTGAAACCGATTGTTCGCCGCACATTCGGGCGCCAACCCAGAACGCGCCGAGCCTTACTCCAATCCAAATACTGCGAACGAATTTCGCGCGAGGGCGTGTTCGCGATTCTCGAGGGCACCATTCGGCCCGCGGCGCGGGCGATTAGGCCCAAAACATCGCGCACCGAAAGCGGTTCATTCGTTCCGAAGTTAAACGCTTCGCCGGAGAGTTTTTTCCGGCGAATATTCTCGGCTAGGACGCGGTAGCCGTCGAGAACATCATCCACGTACACGTAATCCCGTGTATGCGTGCCGTCACTCCTCAACTGAAGCGGCGTGCCGCTCGCGAGCGATCGGAGGGCATCGGGAACAAGGCGACTCCAGTTGAGGTCCCCTCCGCCGTAGATGTTCCCGCACCGGGCAACGGCAACCGGCAAAGCATAGGTACGCGCATTCATTTGCGCAATGAGGTCAGCCGAGCTTTTTGAGCAGTCATACGGATTCAGCCCGGCGAGTTTGGCATCTTCGCGGTACGGAAGGCGCGCATGAGATCCGTACGCCTTGTCTGAAGACGCGACAACGACCTCGACCACGTTCGGATTTTGACGCACGCATTCGAGGAGCACCCACGTGCCGCGGACATTCGTTTCAAGCACCGCCGCGGGATCGCGGAGCGCCCGGCCCACGATCGCCTCCGCGGCAAGATGGAATACGGTCTGGACGTTGCGGCGCTTAAGAAGTGATGCAACCGTTTTCCGGGATGTCACGCTGCCGCGCACATATACGAACGTACGTTTGTCGACGGGGTTGGCAAAGCTCGGCAATGCTTTTTTAATGTCAAGGAGCGTAACCTCGGCTCCCCTATCGCGAAGATGACAAGCGAGCTTAAAACCAATGAACCCCGCGCCGCCGGTGACCAGCACTCGGCGCTTGCTCCAGAAACCACCCCTTGGGGTGGCGGCGTGGCGTGTTAGTCGTTCCATACTTTCCAGGGCGCTTGGTTCTTGGCCCATTCCTCGTTCAAGAACTCGACGTCGCGAATGGTATCCATGCACTGCCAATAGCCGTGATGGGGATAGACCGCGAGGTTTGACTCGCGCGCGAGCTTGCGCAAAACGTCTTTCTCGAAATTCAGTTTTGGGTCATCGGAAAGGAACATGAATATTGACGGCTCCACAACGAAAAAACCGCCGTTGATGTAGGAAGACTGGGTGCTCGGCTTTTCGAAAAACGTTTTGGCGAGCGGACCATCCATCTCCAGGGCTCCGAAACGGCTCGGCGGATGAACCCCGGTGATGGTCACGACCGGACGGTGAGTGTCATGGAACCGGATGAGCTCCTCTACGTTCACATCGGCAACGCCGTCCCCGTAGGTGAGCAGAAATCTCCCTTGCCCAAGATGTGATTTCGCGCGCTGGAGCCGTCCGCCGGTTTCGACGTCAATGCCGGTATCAAGCACCGTGACCTCCCAGTCTTCGGGCGGGACGTCATGGTAATCGATCCTGGGCCCGTTCGCACCGGGTCGGATCGTGAAACTGCCATGATAAACCGGATACGTATAGAAATACTCTTTTATCTTCTCACCGAGATACCCGACTAAGAGCACGAACTTCCGGAATCCCTGGGCGTGGTAACCCTTCATAATGTGCCACAGGATCGGATGCGTGCCGATTTTCACGAGGGGCTTCGGGATCGCGCCCGTTTCCTCTTTGAGGCGCGTGCCCCGCCCGCCGCAAAAAATCACGACCGGCATATCGGCATGGACACTCTTTGAATCCTGAAGCGACGCGGAAGCACGAGATTCCATACGAATTAATCTCTAAAAAATTTATAGCGGAGCAAGTTCTTCAAAAATTCGACCGCCGCGGACGGCTGCACGCTCGATCGGCCGGAGGTGCGGGCCGCCCACGATACCTCGACTTCCCGGATCTGACGCCGAGCGCGTATCACCCTTATCATTACCTCGGCATCGATGAAAAAATCAAGCGATGTGACGTGGAGCGACTCCCAAAGCGAGCGCCGAAACATTTTCGGTTTCGCGTTGATATCGC
>ERZ1292629.1393-Hain-H43-01um-R1-1393-length-23663-cov-20_pt1 | contig 23663 bp, 28 predicted proteins | sample MGYA00564399_ERZ1292629 | MGnify/ENA primary metagenome ERZ1292629 (study PRJEB36523, sample SAMEA6512636) | groundwater metagenome | collected 2019-01-08 | study: AquaDiva: Metagenomics assemblies of 32 groundwater samples | reverse complement strand
CTTTCAGTCGACCCAACAAAGAAGCCCCCGCACTTAAGTGCGGGGTGGTTTAGTATTTTTTTAGAACTCGTCTTCTTCATCAAGTTCGTTACTCTCCAGCGCTTCCTCGATTTTTTCTGTGCTTTCGAGTTCTTCGAATGTGCCGGCTTCGGCCGATTCGGGGTTAAACCCCTTCTTTCCTCTCGCCATGTTTTTGAGCTTCAGAACCCAATAACGACCTTTTTATATAATTAATGCTTAAATTCTTGATTTTTTAAAAGCATATTCGCGCGCCGCGCGGGAGTCAAGTGTGGATATCGGATGCCCCGAGAATTGCGAGGGCCAGGGCATCGCTTGCGTCGTCAATCACCTCCAAATCGGGCTCTTTCAGCATCAGCCGCACCATTTTTAAAACGGCCTTCTTGTCCGCAAAACCATATCCGGTGATGCCGGCCTTAACCTCGTTAGGGCCATATTCCTTGATTTTGAGTCCACTCTCCGCGGCGGCCGTAAGCAGGACGCCGCGGGCCTCGGCAACACGCAAAGCAGTTTTTTGATTTTTTGCAAAGAAAAGCTTCTCTATTGCCATCATTTCGGGATGGAATTTTTTGATTATCTTTAGAGAAGCCGTTTTTATTTCGAGAAGGCCCTCCGGCCCCTTGCTTTTTACTTTGAGTAGCCCGGCCGCAATTAGTTTAATTTTGCTGCCAGCTTTCTCTACTACGCCGTAGCCGGCACGTTCGGTTCCGGGGTCAATGCCTAGAACAATCATAAAAATTTCTAATTTCTAATTATTCTAATTAACCTAATCAAATTTCAACTTCGGTAAATCACAAATCACAAGCACCAAATTACAGATAATATCTAAATTCGAATGACCAAAATTCGAAAAGTTTCGAACTTTAAATTTTTGTGCTTGAATTTGTTTGTGGTTTGTAATTTGTGGTTTGGAATTTATTTTCCGGTTTTTGATTAGAAATTAGAGCAATTAGATCAATTAGGTTAATTTATCTTGCGTTCGTATAAACTTTTTGCACGTCGTCATGTTCCTCAAGCGCTTCGACGAGCGTCCGTAGCTTGTTTTTGTCTTCATCGTTTAATTCCTGCAAAAAATTCGCCGTGAAATTTCCGTTTGCGTCCGTGTTTTGTCCGTTTGCGTCCGTGCGAGTGAACGCCCAACGAACGCTTCCCGGTTCCGCCCATTTTCCTCCTGCTTCGCTTAAAATTTTTTTAACCTCGGCAACGGTCCTGTTCCTTGAATCGCCGATCGCCTCTATCATTATCGCCGTGCCGCCGGGGCCGTATGCTTCAAAAGAGAGCTCTTCGAGGTTTTGCGATGCCTCCGCCGCGCGCTTGATCGCGGCGTCTATTTTTTCCTTGGGTACGCTAGAATCTTTCGCTTGTAGGACTGCAGTGCGAAGGCGCGGGTTGAATTCTGGATTCGGCTCGCTTTTTGCGGCGACAGAGATCGCCATAAGCAGTTTGGCGAAAAGCTGGCCGCGCTTTTGGTCCGCGGCTCCTTTCTTGTGTTTTATTCCCGCCCAATGACTATGTCCGGCCATAGAATTAGATTAAATTTTACTTTCAGAATAGCTCAAAAGACCGGCAACGGGAATCAATTTCCCCCGTGTCGGAAAATATTAAAAACCAAGGGTTTTTAAAGCCGGTGGTCGGGGGAAATTGGGATTCTGTCGCCCAATGAGAGTGACCCGCCATGCCGTTATTCTATAAATTTTCGAGTTGCTATGCAACGAAGAAAATTTATAAAGAATAACGAGCACCCCCTCACTCGAAATCGATTTCGAGCGAGGGGGTTCGCGCCGCTGTAATCTCGCCGTGCTCGAACAACGGCGGAAAAAAAGACCCCGCGTTAAGGCTTGGGAATAAGGCGTTTTTGAAGTAATATTTGAATAATGGACCCCAAAACGACCTCTGACCTTAAGTCCCAGCTCGATCTTATGCGACGTGAAGCGGAAGAGCGGCAGGCCCAGCGCCTTGCCCGCGATTTGGGCTATGAGTATGTCGATCTCTCGAAAACGCCGGCATCGGTCGATGCTTTGCGGCTTGTGCCCGAAGCCGAAGCCAAAAACGCCAAGATAGCGACGATAGAGCTTAAAGGAAGAAAAACGGCCCTTGCCGCTCTTAGTCCAAAACTGCCGGCATCGCAAAAGGTTATTAAAGATCTTGTGGACAAAAAATATGAATTGAAAGTATTCGTTGCTTCCGCATCCGGGCTCGAAGGCGTTTGGAAGCTTTATCGCTTCATCCATCCGGAAGCGGAAGAGATCACCGGGCGCGTGACGATCGAAGAAAAAAAAGTTGAAGAGTTTATGGCGCGCCTCAAGAGTTTCGACGCTATCAGAAAAGAATTTAGCGAAGAGGACTTTTCAAAACTTACACCCACAAAACTTATCGAAGTTCTTTTGGGCGGCGCCTTATCTCTCCGCGCGTCTGACATCCACACAGAGGCGGAAGAAAACGCGTCTAAATTGCGTTTAAGAGTGGACGGCGTGCTGCACGATATTTTCGACAAATTTCCGAAAGATTTTTACGAAAGAACGATCTCGCGCATCAAACTCCTCGCGGGTTTAAAGATAAACATCCGCGATCAGGCGCAGGACGGCCGTTTTACGATCAAACTTGGCAAGAAAGAGGTAGAGATAAGAGTATCCGTCATCCCTGCCGAATACGGCGAGAACGTCGTGATGAGGATCCTCGACCCCGAAGTTACCTCTATTGGTCTCTCACGGCTTGGGTTGAGGGACGATGACCTTGTGATAGTTGAGAGGCAGATCGCCAAGCCCAACGGCCTCATTTTGAACACGGGTCCGACCGGTTCGGGAAAGACGACGACGCTTTATGCCTTTTTGCGCCACATCAATAATCCGGAGATAAAAATCATCACGCTTGAAGATCCGATCGAATATCGGCTTGAAGGCGTCGAGCAAACTCAAGTGGATGAAGAGTCGGGCTATACCTTCGCGAGCGGTCTGCGCGCGATAGTGCGGCAGGACCCGGATGTCGTGCTTGTGGGTGAGATCAGGGACGAAGATACGTCGGACATCGCGCTTCAAGCGTCGCTTACCGGACACCTCGTTTTGTCGACCCTGCATACGAACGATGCGATCGGCGCTATCCCTCGGCTTATCAATCTCGGCGCCAAGGTAGAAACGATCGGCCCGGCGCTGAACGTCATCATCGCCCAACGGCTTGTGCGTGAGATCTGTCCGTACTGTAAAAAAGAAATAAAAATACAGGCAGACCTCAAGGGTAAACTTGAAAAATTATTGAAAAATTTGCCGGCGCGGGTGAACAGAGCGAAATACGAAAAATATACGCTCTACGAATCGGCTGGCTGCGAAAAATGCAGCGGCCTCGGATACAAGGGCCGGATAGGAATTTTCGAATTCTTCGAAGGAACTCCGGAAATGGAAGAAAGCATCTTGAAAGGAGTTTCGGAATTGTCCCTAAAGAAGTTGTCAGAAATTCAGGGAATGGTTAGTATGCAAGAAGACGGCATCTTGAAGGTTATGGCTGGCGAGACGGACCTCAAGGAGGTAGAAAGGATAACCGGAAAGATCGAGTGGTGAAATAAGCGATTCAAAACTACAAATACACGTGAATGCCACAAATTTGTAGATTCGTATGCAATTCGTAGTTTGGCATTGCTTGCGTTAGCACTGCCTTAAACCTGGGGGCGTGCCCCCCGCTCTTTTGGGGATAACCCAAAAGAGCGGGGGACGGAGAACTCTTAATTAAAAGAGAAATTGGAATGATTTCGAGGAGTGACCCAGCCGGAACCAGGCCATCCTGGTTCTGGAAATCACCCCTTGTGCCCCCAGATTTGAAGCAGCCAAAGCTGATTCTGGCTAGATGATAGCATACTTTTAAATATTTGTCAAGGAGCTCGCGTCGCTGGTCTTTTTGAGAACCGAGCTCGATTTTTTCCAGCGAAAAATCGGCTCTGCATCTCGGCGTTTTGATCCGTCTGCGGCGGAACCAAGCCCAAAACGCCTCCGATAGCTTCTCAAAAAGAGCGCCGCTCACTAGGGGTAAAGCATAAAAAAGCCTCCTACTCCTCCGAAAGCTTCTTTAAAAACGCGCGTTTCGCCACTATGTAAAACGCAGAAATATTCATGGCACAAACAAAAAAAATAAAAACAGAGGAGAAGGACGATTTGAGCATCGATCATGCTTTGCGTCCTCGAGCATGGAGTGAGTACGTTGGCCAGGAAAAAATAAAGGACAGTTTGCGCGTCATCATCGAAGCGGCGAAAAAAAGGAAGGAATCATCCGACCACGTGCTTTTTGCGGGGCCAGCGGGACTAGGAAAAACAACGCTCGCATACCTTGTCGCGCAAGAGCTCGGCTCGCACGCGCGTACCACTTCTGGCCCGGCGTTAGAGAAAGCCGGAGACCTCGCGGCGATTTTAACGAATCTCGAGCCCGGTGAAATTTTATTCATTGATGAGGCGCACCGCATCAACCCCCTGATCGAAGAAGTTCTCTACCCGGCGATGGAGGCGCGGAAACTCCACCTTGTTATCGGCAAAGGGCCGAGCGCGCGAACTTTAAGTTTGGATTTGCCGGCGTTCACGCTCGTTGCCGCGACCACGCGGGAAAATCTGCTTTCCCAGCCACTCCGCTCCCGCTTCGGAGCGACTTTTCGCCTCAACTATTACACTCCGGACGATATTAAAAAAATAGTTTTACGGTCAGCCGGTATTTTGGGCATGGACGTTTTGCCGGAAGCAGTCGCGGTTCTCGCGCGCGCATCGCGCGGCACGCCGCGCGTGGCGAATCGGCTTTTGAAGCGCGCGCGCGACTACGCCGAAGTCAACAATAAAAAAGAGATAGATGCCAAAGTTGCTCGCGAAGCCCTTGCCATGCTCGAGATCGACGAGCTCGGGCTCGAACCGCAAGACCGGCGCTTGCTCACGATAATCATCGAAAAATTCAACGGTGGACCCGTGGGCGTAAACACCTTATCGGCGGCGCTCTCCGAAGACCGCGGCGTGATCGAAGAAATTTACGAGCCCTATTTGATGACCCTGGGATTCCTTCAGCGTTCGCCATTGGGCCGGATAGTTTTGCCACCCGCCTACGAACATCTCGGAATCAAGAAGAAGGGCGACTTGCTATAGCGCGCTACGAAATACGAATTTTTACGAATGTACTAATTTAGATTTTCCGTATATTCGTATTTTTTAGTATCTGCAGTCATTTTGTTGTTTGCATCGGCAAATCGGTTTTAAAGGAAATGATATATCGAAGTTATTCTGCGGCGGAGACCCGGAAATTCGCCAGCAAACTCGCAAAAAAATTGGTACGAGGCAGTGTGAAAAAGAAAACGGCGCTGGTTGTCGCCCTCTCTGGCGAGCTCGGCAGCGGGAAAACCACTTTTGTACAGGGTTTTTTGCGCGGGCTTGGCATCCGCAAACGAACCACAAGCCCAACATTCATTTTGTTCCGAAGATTTCGGTTGGGCCATAAGTTTAGAGATTCGAGATTAGGATTTAGAGATTTGTTTCATATAGATGCTTATCGTATCAAAGAACCGCGCGAACTACTTTCTTTGGGCATCAAAGAAATTTTTTCCGATCCCAAAAATATCGTGCTTGTCGAGTGGGCTGATAAAATTCGCCAGTTGCTCCCGAAGGGCGCAATCAGAATAAGATTTTTCCACGGTAGGCACGAAAACGAGAGAAAAATCGTTGCAATTTGACAAGTTTTTCGTTGTTAGTATAATACTCATTAGAACTTTTCTATGAGGAGTGCTGTCATGGTTTTGCGTCGCCAGGCATCGGTTTGCTTGTTGTTTGCGATACTTGCTTTTGTAATTACATCTGTTTATTCATGGCCCTATGTGACCCCACGAGATTTCTCCAGTAAGACCCCTTTCTGGCTTCTTGTGATGGCATCCAATGGATTGTTATCCTGGTTTTTCGTTTCTTTACTAGTCAAGATCGGAGGGCTGTTTCTGTGTAGATGGCGAACGATGTCCGCCAGCTCAACCGTTTTGTTGTCTATTACACTTCTTTTGATGCTCCTTAATCCCGCCAGGCAAGCCGCGGTCGAGATGGTCTCCGGCTACAATCCGTTCGCGAGATCGCTTCACGACCTTTTTTTCTTGTTGTTCTTTTGTAGTTGGGCCCTGTTCGACTTCATGCTTTTTTTTGGAACAAAGTCGGAACCGTGGACTTGGGACCAGTTGGAACAAGAACAGCAAGATTTTCGTGAGCCGTTGACGCTCTTTGCGCGAAATCTTCACAAAAAGACTTAGCGCTGATCACCCGCGGGCAAAAGCCCGCGGTTTTGTTATTATGTATGCAAATGCGCACCCTTCTTTTGATCGACGCGAATTCCATCATTCACCGCTCGTTCCATGCCTTGCCACCGTTTACCGCGCCCGACGGGCGGCCGACGGGCGCCCTCTATGGCCTCGCGAGCATCATGCTGAAGCTCTGGCGCGAAGAGAAGCCGGACTACGCTGCCGCCGCCTTCGATAGGCCGGAGCCGACGTTCCGCGAGAAGAAATACAAAGAGTACAAAGCACAGCGGCCGCCCGCGCCCAATGAACTTATCTCGCAGATCATAGAAACGCACAATCTCTTTCCGGTTTTCGGCATCAAAACTTTTGAAAAGGCGGGATACGAGGCGGACGACGTTATCGCGACGCTCGCGGAAAAATTCGCGGGCGAAAACGACCTGCGAATAATGATATTGACCGGCGACAAGGATACGCTCCAACTTGTGCGCGGCGATAAAGTCGTGGTTCGCACATTCAGAAAAGGCGTAAGCGACACTTTTGTTTATGACGAAAAAGCGGTGGAAGAAAAATTCGGTATTAAGCCGAACCAGCTTATCGACTACAAGGCGCTTGTGGGCGACCCATCGGATAATATCAAAGGCGTTCCCGGCGTAGGGCCGAAGACGGCAACGGAACTTATCCAGAAATTCGGCAGCGTGGAAAACTTGTATCGTAATTTAGTGGGAGACGCGAAGCTCGAGAAAAAACTCGGTCCGTTCCGCAAAGAAGCAGATCTTTCCCGCGAATTGGTTATTCTCGATAGGAACGCGCCGATCGAAGTTAAAAATCTTGACGAGCTGAAAGTCGAAGAAAAAAAGCAGGAAGAAACAGATTATTTTCGCCGCATGGGGTTCGAGACGCTTATAAGGCGCGCGGAGGGAAAGCCGGAAGAAAAAAAGAAGCGAACGCTTGCCAAGAAGCCGGTGCCGGGAAACGGGCTGTTTTAGGTTTTTCTGCGGTGTTATCATTGAAATATGAATCCAATAGCCGACCGTCTGAAGAAACTCACGGAGATCCTTGCCTGGTCGGAGATGAGAATTCTTTGGATAATTTTGCCGCTTTTGGCGGCTATTTTCGCCGTAGCATACGGCTTTGTTTCTATCGGATTTAGGACGATCATTGCCGGACTTATTTTCGGCGCCGTGATCACAACCGCGATCGCCATTTACCGCGCGGCCAAAGCCATGCGCGAGTCGACAATCGAGAGGAATGAGCTTAAGAGCATTCTCTTCGGGCTCGAAGACGCTGTCGTGGTCTACGACAGGAATTTCAGGGTCATCTTTTTCAATCCCGCCGCGGAAAAACTTTTCAAACTGGGATCAAGAAACATGGCGGACAAGGAGCTTCGGCCACAGGATGTGGACGAGGTAGAGCTCCAGCTCCTCATACAGGTCATTTTCCCTTCGCTTGCGCCAGGCGTTGTCGCGCGCACTCCGGCGGGGGAATATCCGCAAATAGCAGACGTTTCTTTTGTAGACCCGAATCTGGAGCTCCGCGTTTTGACTGCGCCGATGAGCGACGAGAAGGGCGGACTGCTGGGCTTCATGAAAGTGATACGTGACAGAACGAGGGAGCTTGGAGTGATCAGGTCCAAAACCGAATTTTTGACAGTTGCTTCGCATCAGCTTCGCACACCGCTTACCGAGGTGCGCTGGGCGCTTGAGTCGCTTGCGGGAGAATCGGGGATCAGCGATACGGGAAAAACAATACTGGAAGGAGCGCTTACGGGAACAAGAAGCTTGCTTAAAATTGTCGAAGACCTTTTAAACATCGCGAGGATAGAAGAGGGAAGATTCGGATACAATTTCGAAGAAACGGACATCGCCGAATTTATCAGTAGCGCGCTTGCCGAGATTTCTCCGATGGCGCGGCACGCAGGCGTAAAGGTTTATTTCGATCAACCGAAGGGCGCCTTGCCGCGAGCAGTTATCGACAAGGAGAAGTTTTCGCTCGTCTTGAACAATCTTCTCGAGAACGCCGTGCGCTACAACGTGGAGAATGGCCAAGTTGTCGTAAGGATAAGCGAGCTTAAAAATCAGCCGTTCCTCCAGATTTCCGTTGAGGACACCGGCATCGGCATTCCCGAAGGCGGCATCGAAAAGCTTTTCACGAAATTTTATCGCGCCGAAAACGCGCTGAAATCACAAACCGAAGGGTCTGGACTCGGTCTTTATATCGCGAGAAACATAATACGCGCCCATGGTGGCAAGATTTGGGCGGAGTCCGAGGTCGGCCGCGGCACGACGATCCACTTTACACTGCCGACCGACCCGAATTTGGTGCCGAAGCACGAAGCGGCTGATTTGGCTGGCGAGAACTAGCCGTAGGCGACGATCGAGGCGCCACCAAATCGCCGCCCCGCCCTCTAAGCCAATAATAAGCCGCATAGAGGGCGGGGATGCGAAATTTTGTAAAACTCGTTATACTCGTTAACAAAATTTGCATGCCCGAATTGCCCGAAGTTGAAACAATAGTTCGAGAGTTGGATCGAAAAATCACCGGCAAAAAACTCAGCCGGTTTTTCGTGTACGATAAGAAATTATCGAAACCGCCCGTTAAATTACCGGTCCGTGTTTCGGGCGTTCATCGCCGCGGGAAATATATTGTTTTTGACCTCCGCCCCGTTAGAGGCCGCGACCTGCCCGAACGACCGTTCGGTCGGGCGGGGGGCTCACAGCGCGTGCCCGCCTCTAACGGGGTAGATTGTGGCCATCATTGCGTCGTACATTTGCGTATGACCGGACAACTTTTCTACGAAAAGTTTGCCGACAAACGCGGACTGGGGCACGGGGCACCGTCGCGTACGAACGCGGAAAAAATTCAGAGTAAGTCTGCGTCTGGTCTGCGTAAGTCAGCGGCCAAACATGAACGGGCAAGATTCGTTTTCTCCGACGGTTCAGTTTTGCGCTTTTTTGATATGCGGCGGTTCGGGACGTTTATGTGGCCGCGACAAGATGTTTTGCCGCAACTTGGAGTTGAGCCGCTCTCGGGAAAATTTGATGCGGATCATCTCATGAAACTTCTCAAGACATCCGGGCGTCCGATCAAAAATTTTCTCCTTGACCAGAAGAATATCGCCGGCATCGGCAACATTTACGCGGACGAAGCGCTTTGGACGGCAAAAATTAATCCGAAAAGAAAAGCAAGAAGCTTAAATGTCCGCGAGGTCCGCAAGTTGGTCTGCGCCGTCCGTAAGGTTCTCCGCGAAGCCATCAAAAAAGGAGGATTTACTTTGCGCGACTACCGCCGCACAGGCGGCGAATCGGGTTATTACCAGCATTCACGCAGGGTCTACGACCGCGAGGGACTAGCTTGTTTACCCCGAGCGGAGTCGAGGGGCCATGCATGCGGTGGTAAGATTAGAAGAATAAAGTTGGGCGGACGGTCAAGTTATTTTTGCCCGAAATGTCAGAAATAGAGGCAAATTGGCGCTGTTCGGAAACAGCATTTACGCTCGCCGTCATTGCGAGCAAAGCGAAGCAATCTCGTTGTATTGCGGGGATTGCCACGGGCTACGCCCTCGCAATGACCAGAAAAATGACGTTTCTCTGAACCCCTTGACAGGCGGTGCGTTTTGGTATATAATTAGCGCGTACTTTGAAAATATAGATAATTTGATCTTGCCATAGCAGAAAGTTCTTTTAGTCCAAGGAGGATTTTCTGCTATGGCAAAACCCGGCACGATTGGGGGAGCCCGCTGGCAAGCGGCATACTTCGCTGAATGCGGGGTGAGCTGCAAAAACCACAAAAGGAGGACAAGCCATGAAAGGCATGTTCGACACCTTCACTAGTTCGGGAGAATCGCAAAAAGCAGAGTTTGCGCTCAAGCGTAACGGTTACACACGAGACCAGTTTGAGCGGCTCATCGCAGGCGACTTTCTCGGCCTCGTCCGTGAACTCGCGGATCTTCCTCTGGAGTTTGTAGGGTGGCTCGCGGCCAACCTTTCTTTCCTGCGTTTGGTCTATGACGGAAAAGCCGAAATTGTTCGCATCGAACGCCTTTCGCCCGCGGTTTCAAGAAAGTCATCCCCGTCGACCGAAACCTACACCATCCGCCTCGGCGGCCCCAAAACCACAGACCAAATCGTGAAAGGTCTGAAGAAGGAAGGTTTCTGGGTAAACGACTTGATCACCCAGAAGAACTTCCCGCTCCAGCCGCACGATCCAGAAGACGTCGAGATCGAGATCATCGATCCCGGCAAAAGCTTCACCGAAGAGGAAGGACTCCGGCTCCTCGCCGAAGCTGGCCTCAAGCGTCCAACCCATGAACACGCTCTCCGCTTCGCCGAGCAGTTCGGGAAGAGAACAACCGGTAAAAAGCCGTTCATCATCTTCCTTCACGAGCCCTGGCGGGACCCGTACGGCGACCGCCGCGTGATCTACGTTCGCCGCCGTCCCGCGTACCGCGAACTTAGCCTGGACTATGCGGTCGTCAGGTGGGACGACGACTGTGTCTTGGCCGGCGTCCGGCCTCGCAAGCAGACCTCGGAAAGTTAGACCCTCCACACTTGGGACCCTCGGTCCCTCAGCCCCGTTCGGCAAAACCGAACGGGGCTACAATTTTTATAAAATATCTGCTAAATTACTTTTGGGAGTAGAGAGACAACTATTAGAAAAATGATAATTTTCTTATACGGTCCCGATGACTATCGTCGGGCAGAGCGCAAAAAGTTCTATATCGCCGAGTTTAAGAAGAAATACTCCGGCCTTAGCTTGGATTATTTCGATCTGGAAAACCCGGAAGCGCTTGAGCGGCTTGAAACTTTTTTGCGCAGCCAGTCGCTTTTCGAAAAAAAGAAGTTAGCGGTTTTGGAAAATGCGTTAGAAGCGGACGAGAAGAAGCTTGTGGAAATTTTGAAATCAATTGCGGGTGATCCAGCCGCAATAGTAGCGATCTCCGAAAGCAAAAAACCCGCAGGCGCGCTGAAGTTTATTGTAAATGCCCCAAAACCGTCCGTTAGTGAAGAATTTGAGCATCTTGCAGGCGCCGAATGGGATTTATTTATAAGAAAAGAGGCAAAATCACGCTTGCGTCGCCAAAGCGACGACGGTGTCGCGGAGGCGCGGGGGGTGGTTCTCGCGCCCGCCGCCGCAAACTTCCTTGCTGAAGTTTACGCGAAAAATTCTTGGGGATTGGTTACGGAACTCGATAAATTGAGCAATCTAGACAAAAAGGAGATTTCCCGCGCCGACCTTGAAGCACTCGGCCTTGAGACGGTGCCGAATTATTGGATGATGGTGAATAGCGCGAAAAGCCAAAACCTCAAAACCCGCCTCTGGGCGCTCGAAAAACTTTTTTCGCAAAAAGATCCGCCGGCAAAGATTTTCAATATTTTAGCATCACTCTGGCGCGAGCGGATCCCGCAGATGGCGGAATACGATTTTATGGTGAAATCGGGGAAGCTGGAGTATGAGGAGGTACTGCTTGACACGATAATTTAGTTGCCCTACACTCTTTATAGGTAATTTCCATACTATTTGGAGAATCCATGGTTGAAAGTGAAGCAACTCAAACGGTTTCCGCCACCGAAGCGGGCACTTCTAGGGTAAATGAATTTGCTGCCCCCTTATTTATACTCGGAATCGGCATTTTATTCGCCATGTTTGCCACGCTGGTTCTAAGCCAATTGCCTTATATGGAAAAGACCGTGGGTGTAATCGCTGGCGGCGTCATGTCGATTGCCTCTTTTGTCGGCGCAATCGCCACGAAATATCTTTTTTCCAAATAGTCATAGCATAACAAAAGCCCCCGGCTACGCGCCGAGGGCTTTTTCTATCTCGAGAGCAATTTCGCGAGTCGCGATTTTAACCGACTCGCTTTGTTTTTTGTGATGACGTTTGTTTTCGCGGCTTTGTCGAGCGATTTATAAACCTTTCGGAGCGCCGTCTTGGCCTCTTCGATCTTCTTAGCCGAGACAAGTTTTTTATAAACTTTCACCGCGCGCTTATAGGCCTCCGCTTTCGCGAGGTTTCTTGCGCGCCGTCCAATTGACTGGCGCAGTGCTTTTTTGGCTGAAGCGATGTTTGGCATAGGACTAGAATGCAGAATCTAGAATATAGAATGTAGTATAAGCTACTAATAAAAAAATGCAAGCCGCGGCACATGCCACGGCTTGGTGTTTAAGAGGAAAACGGGCTTCTTATGCGAAATCGGCGAAAGCGGCGAAGGATATTCAAAAGAACTTGCCGCGAGGGGTTGCGGATTCCAACGGATAAAAGCAGCCCGACGCCAATCAATAAAGAGATTTTTGCCGGGAAGACAAGCGCGTCGATGCCGCGCATGTCGGCAATTATCCAAAGCGTGTTCATGGCAAGCCAGGCGTTCATCGCGCCCGTAATCGCCATATCGCTGTAATTTCTTGGCGTGTATCGGAAAACCAGAAGATTATAAATCGCCGCAGGAATGACCATGGCGAAAGCCAGCCATTGCCACTCAAGTAGCCACGCGCCATCCATCAAAAACCAGAAAATCGAGCCAATCGTTTCATAAAAGACCAGGCGGTTTTCGGAATCTCTCGTGTCCAATGATTTCCTCCTCGAAGAACTGCTGGTATTCTAGCACAAATAAAAAAATTATTCAAGTCAAAATAAAAATCCCGCCCCGGTTTGCGCCGAGGCGCACAACGATCGCTCCCACCGGGAACTCTCCGTCGATCAAAGAAAATCTCGCGAGTTCGATTGCCAATTTCATAAACTTCTCGTCGTTCGGCAAGGGATTTTCTCCTTATGATTCAGCTGACTGTATTTTACAAACAAATTGTCGGAAAAACAACCCCGACCGAAGTCGGGGTAATGGATTATAGATTGCCAGTGAGCGCGAGAAGCACGTTTTCAAAACTTTTATGTGGAGTAGGCCGGACGGCCTCAGGATTGGCGATGACAATCTTAACGTTGCGAGATCTATTTAGCATGAACACCATTCCGAAATCGAACTTAGAACCCTCGGAGTCACTGCTGTACCAAATATGAATCTCTTGAGCCAAGAATATCGCCTCTCTGTTCCAGTCACAAATCAGAAGGCCGATCAGATCTGTTTTTTGATGCGGATTGTCTCTTGTTGGCCAGTAAACCTCGTGCCCGGCCATTTCTAGTTTTTTGACGTATGCGAGCTGAGCCGCCCTTTCTTTCTCGTCTGCCTTACGGACCGAACAGATCAGAAAAATTTGCACAATTTTTCTCCGTTGGAAAAACTAAGCTAAATATACGAAATTCCCTTGGCAAAGTCAACAAAATTGATTATTATGTAGTCAGAACTTTCGGAGGACACAGTGGCTAAAAGAAAGCGTTGCGTTCCGAGCAGAAGGAAGATCCAAGCCGCAATTCGCCGCCTACGGTTCGAGGTCGCCGCATTAGACAAGGAGCATGAACAGATAAGGGCTCGCAATCAAGAAATTTGGAATATGGGCGATGAGGACGCGCCTCGTATGATGAGCGACGAGCAAGAACCATTGAACAGGAAACACCGGCTCGAACTCACGATCGCTTTCCTGGAAGAGGTTCTTGCTTTGAAGAAAGATATTCGAGCCGAGAAAACAGCCATTGAAAAAAGGATCGGAGAAATTGACAAAGAAATTCCAGCACTCCAGCGAGCAAAAAATGCGAGCGAAATTGATAAAAAAATTCTGACACTCCGGCTAGAAAAAAGCACGCTCGAAGATGATTTGCAGAACATTGAACGAGCCGAGAGTTATCTAGGGTCATAGCTTCAACCATTCCGCGGCGCGCAATACTTGCGTGCCGTTTTCGTTTATAATTAGATCAAATGCTCTACAGCGTCTCTGGAAAATTGGCCTCGAAGGCGAGCGGGTTTGCGGTAGTCGACGCCGCGGGCTTGGGATTAAAGATATTTACTAACAGCAACACGCTTGATAAATTGCCGAAAGCGGGCGCGGAAGTTAAGTTTTTTTGCCATTTGCATGTCCGCGAGGATGCGCTCGATCTCTACGGATTTTTAACGGAGGAAGAAATGCGGTTTTTTGAGCTTTTGATCTCCGTCTCCGGCGTCGGGCCAAAGTCCGCGATCGCGATTTTGAATGTCGCCGAGCTGAAAGAGCTTTCGGCCGCCGTCAAAGAAAACCGGCCCGATCTTTTGACGCGCGCCTCTGGCATCGGCAGGAAGACGGCCGAGCGCATTGTGCTTGAACTTCGCGGCAAAGTGGAATCGGCGAAGGCGGGACTCACGGTCTCGAAAATGGAGTCGGACGTTGATTTGGTGGAAACGCTTGCCGGCTTGGGCTACCGCCGCGAGCAAGTGAAGGCGGCGCTTGCTCAAGTGGACGAAAAAATTGTGGATCTCGAAGAGCGTCTTAAGGCGGCGCTGAAAGTTTTAGGGAGGGGATAAAAAATTTATGTTCGCAAGAATAAAAAAATTCCCGCTTGTGCGGGCTTTCTATAAATTGCCCGGGTTTGTTTGGTTCTACCACTTTCTTTGGGCGTGGAGTTCGGCCGCGCTTTACGGTTATCCCTCGCGGCATATTTTTGTAATAGGTGTTACCGGCACGAAAGGAAAAACAACCGTTATAGAATTGCTAAGCGCGATACTCGAGGCCGCCGGGAAAAAGACGGCGATTTTGTCCTCCTTGCGTATGAAGATCGCCGAGAATAGCGAGAAAAATCGCAGTGGCAACACGATGCCGGGCAGGTTTTATATACAGCGATTTTTGCGCCGAGCGATCAAAGCGGGATGTAATTACGCCCTCGTTGAAGTTACGTCGCAGGGAGTTGCCCTTAACCGACACCGCTTTATAAATTGGAATATGGGGGTTTTGACGAATCTGCACCCCGAGCACATCGAGTCGCACGGTTCTTTTGAAAAATATCGCAAAGCGAAATTGCGGTTTTTGCGCTACGTCACGGCGCGCCGCGGCAAGATTTTTCTGAACAAGGAAGACGAAAGCGCGAAATTTTTCTCCGACCGGCTGATCGTTTTTAATCCGACTTTGTATTCACGAAAATCCGATGAAGTTTTACACGCGATGCCGAGCGATTTGCAGCTTAGGGGTGCGATAGACGAACATGCTTTCGTTTGGAGCGACTTTAACCGCGATAACGCCGCGGCCGCCATCGCCGTTGCCCTAAAACTCGGGATCGACATAAAAACCATCGCGCAGGCGCTTCAGAACTTCCGCGGCGTGCCGGGGAGGATGGAATTTATAAGGCGTGGCGGAATAACGGCGGTGGTGGATTACGCGCATACCCCCCAATCGCTCGAAGCTGTTTATAAAACACTGCGAGCGATAAATTCTAAATCCGAAACTCTAAATTCTAAACTGATCTGTGTTTTGGGATCAGCGGGTGGAGGACGCGACAAGTGGAAGCGGCCGGAGATGGGGAAGATCACCGCGGAGTATTGCGACGAAATTATTTTGACTTCCGAAGATCCATACGACGAAAATCCGGCAGAAATTGCAAAGGAGATCGAAGCCGAATTTTTGGATGTGCCAAATTCCAAATTCCAAACCCCAAATTCTTATCGAACAATTTTAGACAGACGCGAAGCAATCAATAAGGCAGTCGATCTTGCCCGTGGAGGCGACACCGTAGTTATAACCGGCATCGGCAGCCAGGAATTTATGCATTTTGCTAGCGGTAAAAGAATTCCGTGGAACGAGAGAAAGATCGTTGAAGATGCACTTGCGCGAAAAAGATAAATTCTTAAATCCTGCGATCGCAGGATTTAAGAATAAAACAGGCAAAAAATGAAGCGGCGCGATTTCTCGCGCCACTTACTGGTTTAGACTGGACTGTCAGCCAACAACTTGCACATTGTCAATATACAGATCTCTTAATGTGCCATCTGGTTTTTTTACGACCAGGCACAGGTTGGTACTTAGTCCTCCAAAGATCCACAAGAAGCCACCACTATGGTTAGAATAAACCGCGACAACTTCTCCGCGAATTCCCTTGTCGTTGCCGCTCCTAAACCCAACTAGTTCTACGGTTTTTCCAATCAGACCAGAAAAATTCTCCATAAAGCCCCCCCTTAAATGACCTGGTGGCATTTTAGCAGTTTTTCACAATAAAGTAAAGGCGCTATAATCACATTATGCGTCTTACTTTCCACGGCGGAGCGGGTTCGGTTACCGGTGCGAATTATTTGCTTGAAGCTCGCGACCCTTCGGCAAGCTCAGGGTCAACCAAGATCTTGGTTGACTGCGGGCTTATGCAGGGTTCGAACTATGCCGAGCGGCAGAACTTTGAAAAATTTCCTTATGATCCGAAAGAGATCAGGGCGGTTTTTATTACGCATTCGCATCTAGACCACATCGGCCGCCTGCCGAAGCTTTACAAAGACGGTTTTCGCGGCGAGATATTCTCCACTCCCGCCTGCAAGGATTTTTCCGAGCTTTTGCTTTTGGATTCGGAGAACATTTTGGGCAAGGAGGCGGAGCGAGAAGGGAGAAACCCCATCTGTACAACCGAAGACGTGAACGAGACGATGAAGCTTTGGGAAAAGAGGCAATACCACGAAATCATAGAAATCGGCCCGTTCCGCGCGGAGCTCTTCGATGCCGGACATATTTTAGGTTCGTCGTTCATTAAGATCGAAGCAGAAGGCAAAACAGTTGTTTTCTCCGGAGACCTCGGGAATTCCCCTGCGCCAATCATTCGTCCAACGGAAAGGTTGGACAAAGCCGATTATTGTTTGGTGGAATCAACTTATGGCGACAGAGTTCACGAGAACGTTGATAAGCGGCAGGAAACGCTCGAGGACGCGATCGAAGACGTGGTAAAAGCGGGCGGGACCCTAATGATTCCCGCGTTTGCCATGGAGCGCACGCAGGAACTTTTGTATCATTTAAACGGTCTTTTCGAGGACGGCCGCGTTCCGCGCGTGCCGGTTTTTATCGATAGCCCCTTGGCAATAAAACTAACCGCCGTTTACAAAAAATATGAGTCATATTTCAATAAAGAAACTGCCGCAATCGCGGCAAAAGGAGAAGACATTTTAAGTTTTCCGGGATTGCAACTTACCCTAAGCACGGAGCAATCAAAACAGATCAACGGTGTACCGCCCCCAAAGGTCATCATTGCCGGATCGGGCATGATGCAGGGCGGGAGAATACTTCACCACGCGCGTCGTTATCTTTCCGATCCGAACAGCGCAATTCTTTTTATCGGTTATCAGGCGCATAATTCTTTGGGCCGCCTTATTTTGGACGGGGCAGAAGAAGTAAAAATTTTTGGAGAAAAAGTTCCGGTGCGCTGTAAAAAGATCAACATCCCCGGTTATTCCGCCCATGCCGACCAGCCGTTGCTTTTGAAGTGGCTCCACCCGATGCGCCAGTCGCTGAAGAAAGTTTTTGTAGTACAGGGCGACAAAGGCGCGAGCGAAGCCCTAGCCGGGAGGATACGCGACGACCTCGCCGTGCTCGCGGAAGTACCGAAGGCGGGTGCAACCGTGGAATTGTTATAATCGCTTTGCTCATATATCCGGTTCGCTCGTCTGAAATCAAAACAGTTGTTTGTTTTGCTTTCATCCTCGCCGCCGGTTATAATAAAAAATCAATGCCGAATAAAAACAATCATAATCACGGGAGGCATCTGAAATACAAGATATGCGTTTCCGGCTCGGCCGACACGACTTTCGGCGGCGAAGAGGCGATTGCGAAGGCCGAGGAAATCGGACGCATCATCGCCCGGCACAACATGATCCTAGTAACGGGCGCGACGACCGGCATTCCTTTTTGGTCGGCGAAGGGCGCGAAAGAAGCCGGCGGATTCGTTGTCGGGCTTTCACCGGCCGTCTCGAAGCGCGATCACGTTAAAAATTTCCAGCTTCCGCTGGATTATCACGACGTTATCGTCTATACCGGTTTCGATTATTCGGGAAGGAACCTGCTGCTTACGCGCGCGGCCGACGCAGTGATTACCCTGGCCGGAAGGATGGGGACGCTTAACGAATTTACCATTGCCTTTGAAGATAAAAAGCCGCAAGGTGTTCTTTTGGGCACGGATGGCATCAGCGATATGCTTCAAGAGATCGTGGAGAGGGCGAAGCGCGGCCCGGGGAAGATAATCTGGTCGAACAATCCGGAAGAATTAGTGGAGAAAGTGATAGCGCTCATCGAAGCAGAAGAAGCTGGGCTAGATTTAGCAAATTATATTCCCAAGCAGCACGCGGAAGGGTAGTGGGTAGTAGGTAGTAACTAAATACAATCAAGGTCGGAAAAAATTATAAAAATAAAACCATGGCGAAAAAATCAGCGGTACCAAAACCGATCGGCGAAGTTACGCATTATTACAGCCACATCGGAGTTGCCATCGTGAAATTCAAGAAAAAAGTTGACGCAGGCACGCGCGTCCATTTTAAGGGAGCGACTACGGACTTCGAGGAAGCAATCAAATCGATGCAGTTCGACCACAAAGAAATTCCATCCGCAAAGAAGGGACAGGAAGTCGGCATCAAGGTTTCGGAAAAGGTGCGTGAAGGGGACGAGGTATACGCGGCGGAGTAAAACCGTCTTTTGGCGTGCGGTTGCGAAGCCCGTATCGTTCGTTTTGGTTTTACGACCGAAAGCCGATTACCATAAGCCGATACGCGTATCTACAACGCAAAACGTATGACCAGATTTTTTAGAGAAGCGGGCGTTATTACGGCTACCACCATCGGGGCCGGAATGTTCGGTCTGCCATACATTTTTTTTAAATCCGGCTGGATGGTCGGAATTTTTTATTTATTCGTTCTAAGTTTTATTGTCGCCGGTTCGCACATCCTTTATTGGAGAACGCTCGCTCGTGCCGATGAGAAAAGGCGGCTTTTGGGCATGGCGCGGGATTTTTTGGGAAAGTTTTGGTATCGAATGGGACTCTTTTCTGTGCTCGCGGGACTTATTCTCGCACTGGTCATCTATCTTATTTTGGGTACGAGCTTTATCCGTCTCTTCTGGCCATCCGCTGGAGATGGAGTCGGACTGTTCATGTTTTGGCTTGTCAGTATTGCCCCGCTCTTTTTCGAGAGGCGCGTGGTTGGACTCGAACTCGCCGGGATAGTTTTTATGGCAGGCATTATTTTACTCATCTTTTTCTCGGCGCCGCAGTTTCTGCCGCAAGTTTCCGTTCCGGCCATCGACTTCGGCAATTTCTTTTTGCCATTCGGCGTTGTTCTTTTTTCTCTTGCTGGCTGGACGGCGATCGAGCCATTGTTCGCTGAGAGAAAAAGAGCACAAGAGACAAGTGACAAAAGACAAGCGGGGGCCGAGGGCGAGGGTGGTTATTTTCCGAGAAAACCATTTTTTGCGGGAACATTTGCGGCGGCGGGACTTTACGTCTTATTTGTCGTCGGAATTTTGGGCTCAACCGCAATTATCGCGCCGGATGCGATATCCGGCCTCGCCGCCTGGCCGGAGTGGAAGCTTGGAGCGCTCGGAGTTTTAGGGATTTTCGCTCTTTGGACATCCTACATGCCAATAGGGCTAGAGATAAAAAATTCTCTTACAAAGGATCTCGGCTGGAAATCTCACTGGGGCTTGGCACTAACCGTTTTTCTTCCTCCGCTTTTGGTTCTTTCGGGCTTCAGTAATTTTTTGAAAGTAATCGGCCTTGCCGGAGGAGTGTTTCTGGCCCTGCAATATGTTTTGATAGTCCTTGTCGGCAAACGCGTTCTCGGCCTAAGCGGCGTGGAAAAGTTTTTTTACAATCTTGTTATCGCCGCGTTTCTTTTGGCCGCAGTTTACGAATTTTATTACTTTATCGTAGGATAGTTATACGCCCCCGTAGTTTAACGGATAGAATATCTCCCTCTTCACCCCGCACCTTTTTAAGATGTCCCCGTAGTTCAACGGATAGAACGCGGGCCTCCGAAGCCCGAGATTGAGGTTCAATTCCTCATGGGGACACGCAAAGAAAAGGTGCGGGGCGGGGGAGGTGATGCAGGTTCAATTCCTGCCGAGGGCACCAGAAAGGAAAAGTCAAAGAGTTTTGGTTCGCCTCGCTTCGCTCGGCGGCTAATTTGTATTGGATTTTCGGGGTAAAAACGAATTGGCGATTTCGCAAAATATGGTTCGAGCCGATGTTTTTCTACGGGTTCTTTTGCGGTTTTGAGCGGTGCGGCTCCGCCGCCTTTCCGAATTTTCGCGGGGGGATTTTTTCGGAAAAGTGCGTTCGGACTAATTCAAGAATACTGCACATTATTCCAATGACACTTTTCGCTTATGGAACGCTAAAAGAGCCAAGCATTTTGCGCCGTCTTATCGGCCGCGTGCCGGAGATGAAACCGGCTGTTTTGCGGGGGTTTCGACTCGTTCGACCACCGTTTAGGCGGTGGAAGATGTATTTTATGGCCGTGCCTAGCAGGGGTTCGATCGTTCGCGGCAAACTAATTTCTGGTTTGGTCAAAAACGATATGGTGAAGATCGCGGAATGGGAGGACGTGCCGGAAAAAGTTTGGATCAGGGGTCGCGTTGTGGCTTCGGTCGGCGGACGACCAATAAAAACTTTTGCCTATCTCGGGAGTAAAAAGATATCCACAAGGAGTGCAGAATGAATTGTTTGCAGTCGAAGGATTTGATATACTAAATAGAACAAGGTCGGCTTTAAAAGAAGACCAAAAACTATGGCAAAAATGACAAAATCGGAGCTCTTGAACCGCCTCGCGGAGAAGAACCAGTTGTCGCGGAAGGCGGCAGGGGCTTTTCTCGACTCTCTTGCGGAGGTTGCCTACGGCCAGGTAAAGTCGGCGGGCGAATTCGCGCTTCCGGGTTTCGGAAAGCTAGTAAAGAAGCACCGCGCGGCTCGCATGGGCAGGAACCCGGCGACAGGGGAACAGATCCAAATCAAAGCAAAGACAGTCGTAAAGTTCCGCGTTGCTAAGGCAGCGAAAGAGTCGATCTTGGGCTAACCCGCTTTCGCTGAAGCTTCAGCGAGGCGAGGAGTTTTTCTTTGTGCACAAAGAAAAAAATCGCCCGTGAGCCCCGTCAGTAATTAGAGGACATCGTTTTCTACGGCACTAGAACAAAAACGGGATTTAAGTGAGGAATCAACGTTTTGTTTCTAATGACGTCGGACAAAGGAAAACGTTTGGACGCTACAGTCCTCTAATACTGCGGGGTGAGGGGCGGTTTTTTCGTTTACGCGGTTATAGATGTAAAATTTAGCCATGGGTAAAATAGATGAATTGAAAAAACTTGAATCTGAGATCGCATCCGTTTCGCTCCCGCTCCGCGAGTCGAACTTGGTTTTTGGAGAGGGCAATCCAGATTGCGAAGTAATGTTTGTTGGTGAGGCGCCCGGATTTCATGAAGACCGCCTCAAGCGCCCGTTCGTCGGCCGCGGAGGACAGCTCTTGGATAAGCTGATCGGTGAGATTGGCTGGAAGCGAGAGGATGTTTATATCACAAATATCGTGAAGCGCCGCCCGCCGGAGAACCGCGATCCTTTGCCCGAGGAGATCGAGGCCTACAAGCCGTATCTTACGCGGCAGATCGAGATAATAAATCCCAAGGCCATCGTTTGCCTCGGACGCTTTTCCATGAACTACTTTCTGCCGGATGCAAAAATTTCGCGCGACCACGGCAGGGTTTTTAAAGTTCACCCCGTTAGAAGCCGCGAGGGCTCGCAGCGCGTTTCTGCTTCTAACGGGGTTGATGACCTAATCGTCTTTCCCGTTTACCATCCCGCGGCGGCCCTGCGCTCAACCGAGATGATGAACACGCTCCGCGAGGATTTCAAAAAAATTCCGAAAGTTGTATCCGGCGAATTTGGCACTACAGAGAGCTTGTCACCGGCGCGATTAGATAAGGAAATGGTTCGACTGCGCTCACCACGCAAGCGGCCGCCGCAGACAGGGTTGTTTTGATAAAATTTGACAGATCAGATTTTTTGTGCAATACTACCGATAGTTGCTCGGATCGTTTGATTTGGGCAGTGTTCCTTGACACTAAAAGCGCGAAAGGCGCAGGCGTCAATTCATGGCAACCGCATTACGGGACGACAGCGGGCTACCCGCTGCGGCAACCCTGAGCGGCAGGAGATAACCATGATCTGGATACACGTCCGTAAGGAGTTCACGGAAGCGGTAAGGAAGCTCCAAGAAGAAGGCAGGATGGGAAGCGGCAAACTTGTTTCGGGCGCCGAATCCCCTAGGGTGGAGGTCTCAAGTTTCGTCGACCCTACCGTGAAGTGGCCAGACATCCCCGTGGACGCAGTTGACTCTGTGTCCATGAAGGATGAGATCTACGACCACTTCCGTCCGCAAGGCGTTTACGAGGCATATGGCGCAACGCTCTCCGCCGAGAACAAACTTGTACCCGGCAGGGGCGATTCTGCTGGCGACTCTGACATTGCACAGACAGTGAAAATAGTTGGGCCGAGCGTCACCGCGGTTCAGTCCATTTGGACAGAATTCCGTAACGGCACGCTCGAACCGACTACGCGCCTTGAGCCGAAAGAAAAAGATAATTCAGATTTATATAGCGCGATCGCGTTTATTGTCGTGTTAGTGTTGATGGTCGGTATTTCTTTGAGGAGGGATGAATCGAGGCGACATCTTGCTTGTGTGGCAACGGCTTGGACGACGGGATATGTTTCGCGGAGTTGTTCGGATATTTTCGAGCATATGATTTTCCCGCTTACTTCCGATCAGAAAAGCCACCTGAAGCTCCGACGAAATTATTACCACGCAACGGCTTATCTCAGGCTGCGAGAGAGAGAACTACAGCAAATACGGGAAGATGGGATTTTGATCGATGATCCTACGGACAAAAAGAAAGCGGCTTTGGCGGAAGAAAAACTACAGGAGCAAATTGCCGCGCTTCGTGTTCGCAGGAATCACCTTCTTTCGCGAATACGGGAGAGCTCTCCGCGTTTCAACCGAGAGATGACCGTGAACCTCGCTTACTACGTTTTGGAGCATTCCCGCAAGTTGCAGGAGCGGCCAGACGAGGCGGTTAGAAGGGGTTGGCAATATGTCCTTCCGTCTTCTGGCGCAGAATTGGAAAAACGACTAGGGCGCGAAGGTGAATTTATCGCCGAACGCGAATCGCGCATGAAAGATCGACAGCTCAAACCAACCTTAAGAGATCGTTTGGCGGAGCGTTCTGTATATGATCAAGAGTTCGAAGAAGCGGCAGATGAACCCATGGAGCCGCTGGCACCAGGCGAGCGATTGTTATGCGAAAGCGCGCTTGCACAACTCCGAATCATCAACGAGAAACTACAGCTTCTGAGCCATGAACGCTATGAGCGAGAGAGAAAGGAACTGGCCAATGATGAGAAGGACTTCGAATCACGCAAGAAAGAGAAAGAAGTCATGAAGTTGGTTGAGAAAGTGCTGAAAAGTAAATAACAAAACGGGGGTCGCCACAACGGCGACCCCTTTTAATTGCCTTTCCGGGAGGAAAACCCCGCGCTTTCAGCGCGAGGCTTTCAGCATCAA
>ERZ1292629.1308-Hain-H43-01um-R1-1308-length-24829-cov-16_pt2 | contig 23668 bp, 31 predicted proteins | sample MGYA00564399_ERZ1292629 | MGnify/ENA primary metagenome ERZ1292629 (study PRJEB36523, sample SAMEA6512636) | groundwater metagenome | collected 2019-01-08 | study: AquaDiva: Metagenomics assemblies of 32 groundwater samples | reverse complement strand
ATCATCACCATATTCAACTAAGAAAAAAGAGGTTAATAAAGTTTATTTCAGTGGAGAAATAATTGAAGAACTGCATAAAATCTTAAACAAAAGTTTTATATACTTGGAGTATATATGAGATATACATGGTACAGGCAATGATTGATATTTCCGATGAAGCAAATCACATATTAAACATAGTGAAAGCTAGGTATAATTTGAAAACTAAAAGCGAGGCTATTTCTAAAATAGTTATTGAACATGGAGAGAGTATTTTGGAGCCGGAAATAAGACCAGAGTATTTGGAAAAACTTAAAAGAATAGACAAAGAGAAGCATATCCCATTTAAAGATATTAATGATTTAAGAAGATTAATTGAGGGATAAATGTATCCCTATCAATATTCTGAAAAGTTAGAAAAAATTCTTAAAAAATTATTTAGAAAAGATAAAGTTCATTACACTCAAATTCTGAATAAAATTGGAGAAATCATTAATTCAAAAGATGTTGAGCATTATAAAAATTTAAAATATGACTTAAGTGAGTATAAAGGAGTTCATATTGGACATTTTGTTCTTGTCTTTAAATATCAAAAAAGCAATAACATGATTTCTTTTGAGGATTTTGACCATCACGATGTTATTTACAAGAAGAAGATGTGAGTTGGAGAAGAATTAGTTTTTAGTAGCTAATGACCAAATAGAATATACTACTAAAGAAGATACAACAAAAATTATTAGTGGAAGGAGTAAAGATAAACCATAGTCTACACATATTCCACTTGAACAATTACCTTCTGGTTGTAAGATTCCAAACTCTGCAGATAATAGCCCTAGAATTGGCCCTATTATGATTGAAGTTAAAACTTTCTTAGTTGTTGGTTTAAAATTCATTTTTATTTTCTTATACTAAAAAACATTCCAGTAATTCCAACGATAAAAAGTAAAACGCCTAGCAAACCTTGGCTCGTTCCTGTTACGCCAGCAACAGCATTGCCTGTTGCATTAAAAGAAAAAACACTGAGTGCAATACCAGTGAGAGTTGAAAGAAGAAATACTGTTGTTTTGCCTTCGAGGCCGCTTTCTGAAGATTGTCTTTCCTTTCCATGTTTCTTTACAAACATCTTCATATAGCGAACAGTTTTGTCATCTAAAGAAGAAGGATATTTTTCCGCGGCCTCTTCAGCTCTTTCTACTAGCTTAGGAATGGCTTTTCTTCCCTTGCCTATCTTAGCATATAATTTAGCACCAACAAGAGTTGCATGAATATGCCCCTTATCCATTAAATTATAAGCGATTGACTGAATAAGGGCTCTATTTTCCCCTACTTCTTCATTAGTTACTTTCTTATCTTTATCCGTATCTTGTCCGCCCCATCTTCCGTCACGATAATTAAGATGCTTTCTAGCATAATCTTCTCCGAATAATCTTTCTACATCTCGGGAATTTAAATTCCCTCTAAAAAATTCACCTGCGAAATAACGACCCAAGGCATAGTCTGAATCGCTAATCTGACTTTTAATTTCCTCCCCCTTAGAATCAAGAACTTTTCTGTCATTGTAAATTCTTTTTGCGCTCCTAAAGGAGCGTTTACGCACACTTTCCCTTTGTTGAAATTCTTGCTTGTCTCTTACTTTACGGTTCTCCTGTTCAGAAATCTCTCTTACTCTACCCAGCCTCGATAAATAATCATCACTCATTTTTATTTTAGTATTTTTGTTTATTTAAATTTAATTGTGTTCGTTTACTTCTATTTAGACATCTCCTTTAACTTTCTCAAAACTTCATCGAGTTCACGTTGAGCGCCGGATTTTGGTCTTGGAGGTATTGGTCTTGATGGAGATGAAGGAATTATTCTTCTTTCCATTGGTCTTGGACGGAAGAATTGAGGCATAGGAGAGAATGGACGAGGTTGGTTTGGTCTTGATGAAGGTCCGGAACTGCCTCCAGATTTTTTAGATATTCTTAGCCAAAGCATTCTTAATTTTTCCCTAAAGATTATTCCGAGAACAGTAAGTACAATCAGAACCAATAAAACCCAAATCCAAGTATAGCTTCTTTGTGGAGTGGTTTTTTCAACACAACAAGTGTCGCTGTAGATATCACAACTATAAAATTCGCTTGCTTCTTCGTCAGTATTACAACTTGAGGTTCTGCAAGTTCCGCCAGAGGATTCACATTCAGAGATGCTTGCTCCTCCGTCACCAGTGTCAGTTTGGCAACTTCCACCGATGCAACAACTTTGCCCGACTCTTAAGCCATCAGCACTTGAGTCTGTCCATCCGCCACCAACACATTCTTGTGAAGATGAACAAACTTCACCGCCTAATTCTGTGCATGTACTTTTTTTCGTCGCAACAGAACAGCATCTGTACAGTCCAGAACATGCAAATTGTGAATCTGAAAAGATTTCCCCATCATTTTCTGAGCAGTCTGAAGTTGAAGTGCAAAAGTATCCTGCAGTTGTACAACTTGGAATGTTATCTGGACTTCCACCACTACTCCCCCCTCCGCCGAAACTTCTAGGCCAAAGAGAAGCAAGTACAAACGCAGTGTTTCTTACGTTGTTTTCCCAACATCCGTTAGCATCTTGAACAGAAAGGAGCCACGCCTTTGAATTTGTTTTTTCTTCAATAGTTTCTTGCTGGAATGGATAAAGTGCAAGAGAGGTGTCATAAAGTTTATCTCCCGATTCAAACCACCACTTTTTTACTTTCTGTTTTGAAAGCAAAGAAATTCTGTAATCATTATTAGAGTTTATGAAATACAAAAATGCGTCAGGAAGAAGTTCTCGATTATCTTCGGCAAGAGTCACTAGGTAAGGGAGGTAAGGAGAAACGTCTTTATCATTAGAATCAAGAACTGCCGAGGCCCAAAGGCTTCCTTCGTAACTGCACACGCCACTATCAACGAAGCAGAAAGATTCTACTTTTTCAGAAGTTGTTCCACCCGCAACTGCAGACGAAGATTCTGGAGAAACGTGAATTGTTGACGATGAGGGCTTTTTGAATAAAAGAGTTGTTAAGAATTTCTTGTCACATGAAACAGAAAATTCTTCGTTAAAACAAGATGGAGAAACCCTTAGCCAGTAACCACTTTCATCGACGGTTAAACATGTTCCAGCAGTGCCCGTTATTTTTTTATCTGCACCAACAGTTACATCATATGTAATGCTAGAATATTCAAGAGTACATGTGGTTGCCTCGGAACTTTCGATTTCCAAAAACCATGCTAAATCAGTAGTGCCACGAGTTTGATTAAGAAGCCATGATTGTGCTTTGTCCGTGTTTACCCCAGCATTGTCTAATGCAAGTATTGCTTGAGCTGTGGTTTTTATTCTGCAATTTCCAGAAGGCCAACATTCACCGATATTAGACGAGATATTCATCAATTCTTGTTGACATTTTCCGTTTGCAAGAAGAGTAAATATTTTTTCTTCTGGAGTAAGAGCAGAGCATAATGCAGTTGTGTTTGTTTTGCTGTTTAAACATGAATAAGCTTTGTCAACTTTTTGTTGTTCTGTTGTTGCGTTTACTGCAGCATTAACAAAGGGTAAAACGGTTAAGATTAAGAATAGGAATAGAACTCCGAACAACACACTCTTTTTCATTATATCTACAGTCAAATGTTATTTTTAAAATTATCTTTAATTTTATGCTTGTTTTGTTTTTCTTCTTTCTCTTGTCTCTTCTGTTCTTTCTGAGTTCTCTTCAAATTTTCTTCATTTCTAAAATTTTTCTGAAGACTTTTTCTTGTCATGTAATTCACCGGATTCTTGTATCTTAGTTCTTCATCAGTTGGAATAATTCCTATTCCTTTGTAATAGTCTTTGTCATAGTTTGGAGGAGGGGCAACTTTATTTCTGTAACTCCATGAAATTTGAGTTTTAATATAACCTAAGCTTAGAGGTACTTCATTTTTATCATTCCATTGATAAATTCTTTTTTCAAACTCTTCCTTATCCATTCCCGCAGAACGGAAAAAGTTTATCAAAATAAACAAACCACGTTTTTTTCCGTCGGAAAGTCCTTCGAGAATTTTTTTAATTGAAGGGGGTAGAAGTGCATCTGAGAAGTCGGAAATTTTAACTTGTTTGAAGTCGGATTCTTTTCTTACGCCAAGAGTAGAAGAAGTTTCGTCAGGATTTTTATTTTTGTACCAATCCAAAGCTTCACGAAGAATTTCTGTAGCTTCTCCCTCTTTTGAATCTGGCATGAAATTTCTAATTTTTACTTTTAGAGGATCTGCATCGTGAGGCTGAAAGTTTTTCAATTCTTCTGGAAGAACGACCACACTAGCCAAAGTTGTTTTTTCATGAAGGGAGTAAGGCATTCTAAAAAGATGCCTTGGGGATACAAGAATTAAATCTGGCATGACTTCTTTTGAAGCTTGGAAATCTTTTACATATTTGTTTGCTTCTGATTTTGTTAAGAGTGTTACTTTTTCAATCAGTTCTTTTTTTGTTGCATCCATGATAAATTGAGTGAGAATTCTTGGCCACACGGGAAACATCTCAGAAGTTTTAACACCGTTTATTTCTTTTGGAAATGCTTTACAGGGTATGATTATGTGAAATCCTTTGCTTCCCGAGAATTTGATACCTATATTTTTGACACCATAAAACTTGAGAACCCTTACTATCAACTCAGCAAGGATTTTACTGTAGTCAAGGTATTTGCTGTCTATGTCTAGGATAAGGTCCCAGCCAGTTCTTAGTTCATTAAGCTGTTTTTCATTCATTCCCGTAACAAGAGAAAGGGGTTCTTGCCAAAGTTCTTGAGAACAGTGCAGACTTGTTGCTCCCTTCTTAACAAGTTCGAAAACGTCGCCAGGGTATTGAAGTGAGTCTGGGCGCTTTCCAAAACCTTCGAAATATCTAGGCACTACTTCCCTATTAGAAGAAAAGGCAAAAATGGCTTTCTGAACATCCGGTCTTGAGTAGTAAAGATTAGTTAGTTTCCTTATTCTTTGCTCTTTTTCACCTGGAACAGAGTCTTTGGGGGTTTCCATACTAAAAAAGAGACTAAAAGATTTATATAAATATACTATATGATAACAATACTTAAAAGCGCGTTGAGGCTCTTAGAAAAATGTTAGTAAGACTTGAAAATCCAGCACTTTTGTCAAGAGTTGTAGAGATTATTTCTGAGCTTGTGACAGAGGTAAGAATAAAGGTAAATGAGTCCGGTTTAAGCATAACTGCAATGGACCCTGCAAATGTTTCTATGGTTCGTTTTATGCTACCAAGAAGTTCTTTCTCAATGTTTGAAACAGACAACGAAGTTCTAGGGATTAATCTTGATAATTTGAAAAGAATTTTGAAAAGAATCAATTCTGGAAGCTCTTTAGTTATGGAAAAAAGAGGAAACCTGCTTAACATCCAAATTCATGACAGAATAAAAAGAAATTTCAACTTGAGTTTGATAGACGTTGAAAGTGAGGAAAAAGACATTCCAGAACTTGAGTTTAGTTCAATTGTAGAGTTAAATTCTGTAGATTTTGTGGATTCAATAGAAGATTGTATGGTTGTCGGAGACGCTTGTTCTTTTATTGTTAGCGAGGGAAAGTTCATTATTGAAGCTCGAGGACTCAACAGTGCAATGTCGGAGTTTTCCGGAGATGAAGCAAAGATTCAGGCAGAGAATTGTAAATCAAGATACAGTTTGGAATATCTTCAAAAGTTCGTTAAGGGAACAAAACTTTCTGATAGAACTGTTTTAAAATTCGCGGATGACCATCCTTTGAGGATTGATATAAAGAATGGTTTCATGGAACTTTCTTTTCTTTTAGCACCAAGGGTAGAGACAGACGATTAAAAGACAATAAATCGTTACCGTACAAAATTCCAACAAGATTTATAAATAAAATTTCCTTGTAAGAGATATGAAAAGAGGGCTGGGTGTTAATGGTAGTTCTATGAACAGTAAAAGACTCTCACAAGTTCGGTCTCGTTCGCTTTTACCAAACCAAACGAAGGGACAGGTAACCGTTTTTATTATTGCGGCAATTTTAATTGTTGGTTTGGCAATGGTTGTTTATTTTCTAAGACCAGGAATAACATCAACAACAGAATTTGATGAAAAAAATCCTACTGGTTTCATTCAAACATGTATGGAAGAAGAAATAACAAATGCTGTGAGTCTTGTTTCGCTTCAAGGGGGGAGTACAAACCCTGAACATTTCATTCTTTCCGAAAGTAACAAAATAGAATATCTTTGTTATATGACTGAAGACTGCAGACCTTGCGTAGTTCAGCGAGCTTTGTTGAAACAACATATTGAATCAGAAATTAAAGAAGAAATTGAGAGTAGTGTTGCAAGTTGTTTTGAGAAATTAGTTGCAAGTTATGAAAGCGGAGGGTATACCACAAATCTTGAACATGGTCCTAACGCAACAAAAGTTGAACTGCTCCCAAAGAGAGTTGTTACAAGCTTTAATTATACTTTAACAGCAACGAAGGCAAACACAAAAAGGTATGATTCATTCAATGTAGTTTTGAACAATAATCTTTATGAATTAGTAAGCATAGCTAATAGTATAATCGATTCAGAATCAAATTTGGGAGATGCTAATGAGAGATTTTATATGGACATATATCCAGATTTGAAAGTTGAGAAATTTAACCAAGTTGACGGTTCAACGATTTACATTGTAACGGACAGAAATAGGGAGGGGAACAGTTTCCAATTTGCATCAAGAAGCGTTGCATTGCCAGCAGGTTATGCATGTAATAATGTGGCAACAAACTAAAAAATGTTAAACAAAAAAGAGACGATAACAGGATTATTCTTTTTAGTATTCTTAATTTCATTTTTGTATTCAATACCCCAAGTGTCTGCAGTTGGAGAAACTTTTGTTTGTGCTGAAAAAACTTTAAGTGGTGCATGGTGTATGAATGTTCCAGAGAATCAAGCTAGTACTGCTATAAATCCTGCCACAGGGAGAGCTTACTCCGTTGCCAGAAGTTCATGTGAATCAACTTCTTTTTGTAGGATGGGAACTTGCGTTGACAACCAACAGGGAGAATGCCGACCAAATGTTCCTCAAAGAGTTTGTCAAGCTAGCAGTGGATTTTGGGTTCAGGGAAAACCAGAGGCAATCCCGCAATGCCAACTTGGATGTTGTTTGGTTGGAGACCAAGCCGCATTCGTTACAGCAACAGGATGCACGGCTATCGGTTCTCAGTATGGAGTAACTCCAACTTTCAATTCTCAAGTAAGAGACTCTGAATCATGTCTTGCTTTGTCAAATCCTAAGGCTATGGGTGCATGCGTCATTGATGACGGATTTCAAAGAGATTGTAAAAATATTGCTAATGCAGAGTGTAATGCTCTTCAGACTTCTGGTTCTGGAAACAGAAAAATAACTTTTAGCGAGGGATTATTATGTACTGCAGACGTTTTAGCAACAAGATGTGCAGTGCCTGCTCCAAATAAAATAAAAACAACATGTGTCGAAGGAAAGTTTGGAGTTTATTTCTTAGACACTTGTGGAAACATAGCAAATATTTACGACGCCTCAAAAGTCGACGTTTCAAAAGTAATAAACAGAGAATATTGGACGTATAGGAAAGATATAAGCGAAAGTTGTGGAGCTACTTCAAACAATGCAGGTTCAAAGACGTGTGGAAACTGCGACTATCAAGCAGGAAGTATTTGTAAACCTGTAAACAGGGCAACTCCCGATGCAACACCTCAACCATCATCTGGAGATTTTGTTTGCGCTGATTTAAGTTGTACATACAAAAATGAGAAATATCTTCACGGAGAGTCGTGGTGTGCAGGTAATTCTCCAGGAGCAAACGAGAATCTTCCCGGAAGTGAACATTATGTTTTAACGTGTTATAGCGGAGAAGTTACTTCATCGCAATGTGATTCATTAAGACAATCGATTTGTCATGAAGACACAATCGAGGGTTATAGTGTGGCCGCTTGTGTAGCAAACAATTGGAGAGACTGCGTAGACCAAAAAAATAAAACAGTTTGTGAAGATGCTCAAAAAAGAGATTGTAAGTGGGTAGTTGGAAGTGCGCTTCAAATACCTGGACTTTCAGATAATGAAACAGGAGTAACTTATGTTTTAGATGATGACGGAAACCTTGTTCCAAGGGCAGGAAGCACGGGTACAGTTGGAGCGGCGTGCGTTCCAAGATATGCTCCGGGATTGAATACCAACACCACAGAAGCTGAGATTGCATGTTTCGCTGCAAGTGAAACTTGTCTTGTAAAATTCGGGAGACAAAACAGGCTTGACGACTGGAGTTGTAAATCTAATTGTCAGTGTCTCAAGAAAGAATGGGCAGACGGAAAAATAAATCAGTGTCTTGCTTTAGGTGATTGCGGAGTAAAGAAAAATTACTTAGGACAAAAGGGAGAAAGTTATGATCCTTTCACACAAGAAGGGGAACATGTAACAGGATTTAGCCAAAATCCTGTAAATGAAAGAAAATTCCCTTGATAGCTAAATAAAATAAAAACGATAAATGAAAAAAGAAATTTTTAGAAAAAGAGAAAAGATGAAAAAAGGTTCGATTGCTGTAAGCCAAATAATTATTTTAGTTGTTAGCTTGATTGCTTTTTCTTATTTTGTAGGAAGCGAGTTTAAGATTGTGAGTGCGGCGAATGATGATGTTTGTTTTAAAGTAGATGGAAGCCCTGCCACAACTTACAGAGAAAGCGCTGCTGCCGCTGCAAATTTGAATACACTATGTCCAAAGTATGGTGGAGAATCAGCTTGCACCACAAATAGCGGTGCAGTAAATAATTGGAGAAGCATAAAAAATATAGTTTCCTGTTCAACAACACCGTTGCCACCTACACCCCCTCTAGCAAATACCAGTATGGGAAGCCCTCCTCAAACACCTTTATCACTTCCTGCTGCTTTGTCTACAGCTGATAGCGCATTACGTTTGAAGGCAGCCATAGCAAGTAAAGGGGCGAAAGCTGTGGCTGGCACTCCTGGAGCGTCAAAAGTAACAAAACCTCTTCTCGAAAGACTCGGACTCGAGAAAGTCTTAGGGACTGGAACGCCACTTAGGATAGGTTTTCAGGCAATACAAAAGAACTTCGTTTGGGCAGCAGTAATTTATTTTGGAAGTAATATGATTCTCAGAGCATTTGGAGTAGATAATCAACTTGCAAATTCAATTTCAGCGTCGCTCGCAGCAGGATATATGGGCGCAACTATCTACGCTTCTATTTCACAGGGTGCAGCTACGGGAAGTCTTGGAGGACCTTGGGGAATAGCTATTGGTGTTGTTGTAGCAGCTGTTGTTTTCGTATTTACAGGACAAACAAAGAAGGTGAATGTTGTTACATTTTCATGTAATCCTTGGAGTGCTCCTGTTGGAGGAAAAGATTGCGAGAAATGTAACACTGGAGATTTCCCATGCACAGCGTATAAATGTCAAAGTTTAGGGCAAGCATGTAATCTAGAAAATAAGGGAACAACAGAAGAGCTTTGTGTGTGGAAGGATAGAACAGATGTCAAACCTCCAGTAATCAAACCTTGGTTAGATGTTTTGACAACAGGATATAATTACAATCCCGATGGAACAATCTCACCCCCAGATACCGGAGTAAAAATTATTCCTGGAACAAATGTAACAGGATGCATTGCTCCATTCACGCCTATTACCTTTGGAGTTATGCTCGACAAACCGGGAAAGTGTAAGATAGAAACATCAAACAAAGGGAATTTTAGTTCGATGAGATATTTCTTCGGCGGTAGTTCAACAATAAAATATAACCACTCAATGAGGTTACCTGGATTCTTGAGTAATGAATCTTTGTTTGCAGAAAATGCAAGTATGGCTAACGGCGGAAGAGTTACTCTTTACACAAGATGTCAAAGTGCTAATGGATACTCAAATGTTGCAAATTTCATTTTTAACTTTTGTGTTGACCAAGGGCCAGACAGAACACCTCCAAGAATAGTAACAACGAGTGTTTTGAATGGAATGCCAATATCTTATGGAACAAAGTCTGTCCCATTACAAGTTTATGTAAATGAACCATCAGAGTGTAGATGGAGTCATCTTGATAGGAGCTACGACGATATGGGAAGTGATAATAACATGTCTTGTGTAACGGGCTCGACAGATTTCAACGCCCAGCTGCTTTATCAGTGTTCAACAACCCTTACAGGTTTAGTAGACAGAGTAGACAATAACTTTTATTTCAGGTGTAATGACCAACCACATTTGAAGAACACTAATAGATCTGGAGAAAGAAATGCTAATACTGTATCTTACAAATTCGTGTTAAAAGGAACTCAGCCTTTGGTAATAGACGCTGCTGGACCAAACAATACTGTAATAAGAGATTCTACAAATGTGATAAAAGTAACTCTTACTGCTAAAACATCAGCAGGATTCAACGCTGGAGATGCAACATGCTCATACAAAAACATGGCAACACCTACTGGAGAGATGATAGGCTTCTTCAACACAGGAACATTCAATCATTCGCAAGAGCTGTGGCTTCCAGAAGCAAATTACAGTTTCTATATTGAATGCGTTGACTTCGGAAATAATGCAGATAATAAAACAATAAATTTCAGAGTTGAATCAGACACTGCAGCCCCGGTAGTTGGAAGAGTTTTCAGACAAGAAAACAAACTGAAAATAATTACAAATGAAGAAGCACAGTGTGTGTATGGAAATGTGAATTGCGACTATGAGTTGATAGATGGAACAAACATGAGTAAGGCGGTTAATGGAACTGAACATTCTACAGCATGGGATACAAATAAAGTTTTCTACATTAAATGTGCAGATAAATACGGAAACAGGCCTCTCCCTAATCAGTGTAACATAATTGCAAGGCCATTCGATATTCCTTCAGTAAAGTAAAGATTGAAACTTGCTCACTGCGTTCGCTTAACCGTTAATAATAAAAGCAGTATGTCATTAAATCTAATTTAAGGTTTTTTAGTTAAAAGTTTGTTTGACTTTTGCTAAGAGGGTAATATTAATAAAGTTATTTCTGAATGTTATTACATGAAAAGAAGTGAAAAGGCTCTTGGTAAACAAGGAGCGATGGAAATGTCTTTTGGAATGATTTTTTCAATAATCTTAATTATCTTTTTTCTGTCTTTTGCCTTTTTCGGAATAAAGACTTTTTTAGGAATTCAAGACACTGCAAAAACAACTAAGTTTTTGAGTGATTTTAAAACGGATGTTGAGCAAGTGTGGAAAAGCCCGCAGGCATCTCAGGAAAAGGAATATACCCTTCCTTCGAAAAAAGAAAAGGTTTGCTTTGTTGATTTTTCGATTCCCGCGAAGGGGACTGACGGAGAAATTTACGGCGAGTTGAAAAGAGCATATTATGGAAAAGAGAATATGATATTTTATCCAGTAGTATTTGAAGGCGTTGAATCTGTGCAGATTAGGTACATAGATTTGAGCACAATTACTGCAGATGCAAATCCTTTTTGTATTAAAAACATTAATGGTAAAGTAAGTTTGAGACTAACAAAAGACTTTGCAGATGCTTTGGTCACAATTACAAGGTAAAGAGTAAGCGATAGTTTTAAATATCATACGATAATTAATAATATCAGATGATAACAAAAAATATCAAAGAAAGGGTAAAAGAGCATTTTTTAAAGAATCCTTCATCAAAGCTAAGAGTCAGACAGATAGAACGAGAGTTAAAACTGCCTTTACCCTCAGTTATTAGGTATTGTAAGGAGCTTGAAAAAGAAGGCATTTTGAAAAAGACTGAGATATCTGAGATTGTTTTTTATTCTGCAGACAGGACAAGCAAAAAGTTCATACTTGAAAAAAGGATTTTTAATATAAAGGAAATTTCTGATTCAGGATTGATTGAGTATCTTGTTAGTGAATATAGCAATCCAGTTATAGTAATTTTTGGATCTTACTCGAAAGGAGAAGATACAGAAGAAAGTGATATAGACATTTATATAGAAACTCCGTCAAAAAAAGAGATAAAGATTGATAAGTTTGAGAAAATTCTCAGAAAAGAAATACAAATTTTTAAACAATCTAATCTTGTGCAGATTGAAAATAAACACTTAAGGAATAGTATAATAAATGGATTCTGTCTTAATAATTCATTAGAGGTATTCAAATGAAAGATTCATCCTGGGAGGACTGCATTGAATCGAACTCTGCAATAAAGGTTACCCCAAATAAGCAAAAAGCTATGTCCTTAGTAGAGGTTGCTGAAGGCAGAATTAATGTTTTTAAGATGGATTTAAACGAAAAAACTGCTAATTACATTTTTGAAGACTATTACACATCAGTTTTAGAATTTGTCCAGGCAATAGTTTTTTTGAAGGGATATAAAGTGAATAACCATATTTGTCTAGGATTTTTTTTAAGAGATTTTCTAAAAAAAGAGGAATTGTTTAGGACTTTTGATGACTGCAGATTTAAAAGAAATTCCTTGATGTACTATGGAAAGAAGATGGATTTTGAAGTCGCAAAAGAAGCAATAAATAAGTCTAAATCTTTACTTAGCGAGTTAAGGGTTATTTTAAAAGATGCTTTAAAATCAGAAAGGGGGAAAAATGAAAATTAACAAAACCCCTAAGAGGGCGCAGTTACAAGTTTCCTTTGCATGGATTTTCGCAATTATCGTCGGAGCATTTATTCTTTTTATTGCAATTTATAGTGCAACAAAAGTAGTAAAGACTGGAGATACTGGAGTCAGTGCAAAGGCAGGGAAAGAAATTTCTGCACTTTTAAATCCATTAGAGATAGGATTTGAAACAGGAGTTGTTATTTTATTAGCAGTTCCCGTAGAAACAAGAATCCATAATCAGTGCGATTCTTCGGGGAATTTTGGAAGGCAGGTAATAAAAGTGTCTCAAAAAAGTTTTAACACGTGGGCAGAAACGGATGTAGAAGCCGGTTTCCCAAACAAGTTTATTTTCTCTGACGGCGTTGAAGAAGGAAGAAACTTTATTGTTTTTTCCAAGCCCTTTGAATTTCCGTTTAAAGTTTCAGATGTAATTTACATGACATCTTCAAACAAAAAATATTGTTTCTTCAAAGCACCGACAGAAATAAAAAAAGAGCTTCAGGGTTTAGGACAAGAAAATATCCTTGTTGAAAGCTTAGAGTGCCCTGAACAGAGTATAAAAGTTTGTTTCTCAGAAACTGTGGGCGCAGATTCTGGTTGTGATATCACTGTCGATAAAATGCAAAGTTCTGTTGAGAAAAGGGGAGAGATGGTGTATTACGAAACTGATGCTTTGATGTATGCTGCTATTTTTTCAGATAAGGCAGTTTATGAATGTCAAGTAAAGAGACTTATGAAAAGAACGGAACAGCTTTCTCTTTTATATGATGAAAAGAGGTCTTTGCTCTCCCAAAAAGGATGTCCAGATACTGTTGACCTTCAATCTTTAGCAAGTTCTACTGGAGCATTTACAAATTCTTCAACTTTGAGTTCACAAGATTTGTTTTCTGTTGCTATTACGGCAGATCAAGTGAATAGACAAAATGATGCGGCAACGTGCGCATTATGGTAACGAGATAAAATAAAAAATGAAAATTATGAAAACAAAAAACAGGAAAGGACAAATGAAAATACAACAAATGGCTTTCATGCTTATAGCCGTGACTGTTTTCTTTGCACTTGTTGGAATGTTTGTTCTTACAATTGTATTCTCAAATATGAAAGCATCAGCAGCTGTCCTTGAAGAAAAGAATGCATTGCTTCTCGCGTCGAGATTAGCAAACAGTCCAGAGTTTAGATGCGGAAATGCTTTTGGAACAGAGAGGGCGAATTGTGTTGATTTCGATAAAGTAATGGCTCTTAAAAAAGGTATAAAGAAATATTCTCAGGCTGGTTTTTGGGGAGTTTCAAAGATAGAGATAATAAAGATTTATCCTACGGGTGCGAGTAGCAATGTGCTTTGCACTTTAGAAAATTATCCTGAATGTGGAAGGATAGAGATTCTTCCTGCTGGCGAAGGCACAGGAGTTTCAAATTTCATTGCTTTATGTAGAAAAGAGTATAACGAAGGGCAAGTTCAGGACATCTGTGAATTGGCAAAAATAGTAATAACATACAAAGGATAAGATGAAAATGGGAGATGAAAATATAAAAAAGGAAGGGCTTAGAAGCATAAGAGAATTTGAAATGGCTTGGGATGAGTTCTTTAAAGACAAGCCAGAACCAAAAAACGACGACGAAGATAGAAAACAGCAAGAAGAGTTTCATAATTGGTATAACCATGTTAGAAAACAAAGTGATACTGGAAAAACTCCTGCTGAAATGTATAAAGAAATTTATGGTAAAGAGCCACCAAAAAACAATCAAGAGTCAAGTAGGGTAATGAATTTTGGGTGGGATGAAGGTTATAATGAAGATGATTTTGACGAGGGAGATAAATTAGATGATGCTGAAGAAGAAGCAGTTGGTATTGCTACTAAAATATTTGAAGATAGTTGGAAAAGAATAAAGCGAGAGGTGGAAGGGGTTAGCAAAAAAGAGATATGTAAGTATTCGTTTATCTTGGGATTTTTAGACTACATGAAAATGATGGATAAGAAGATGGAGATAATTAAAAAAGGGATGAAAAGTATGTCTAAGAAAGACATTCAAGAAATACTTGACAAATTAAATGAAAATGAATAATATGATAAATAAAAGAGAAAAAGAAATGGTTAATAGTAAAAAGTTGTTTAAGTTAAAAGTAGTGGCTCGGACATGAGTATAAAAGATAGAAGACAAAATCGAAAAGGGCAAGAAGAAATAGTGGGCTTCGCGCTGATAATTATAATTGCTGCAGTTATGATTCTTTTCTTGCTTAGTTTTTCACTAAGAAGCAGCAAGAAGGAGAATGTTGAAAGCCCAGAACTCACAAGCTTTGTTCAGGCTTCATTGCAATATACAACTACTTGTGAAGTAAATTCTAATAACCTTTCAGTTCAGAACCTTGTTTTTGAGTGTATTGATAATGGACTTTGTTCGGACAATAGAGACAGTTGTGCAGTTCTTAACTCTACTCTGGCAGGGATTGTTGGAGAAGGCTGGAAAGTAGGCTTGGATAGGCCAATAAAGGGTTATGGGCTCTTAGTTAAAGGGAATAACAACAGTATTGTAGCAATAAGTGAGGGTAATGTAACCGCGAACTATAAGGGAGCGTTACAGGATCTTGCAAGAGGTTCAAGTTCCATAGAAATCACGCTTAAGATTTATTACTGACCGAGTTTTATTATTAATTTGAGAATTACTTTACAAATTCTACATTCTCTAGGTTTTCAAATTCTTTATCTCCAGTAAGGAATTTTATTCCTAGTTTTTGAGACATTATATAACTAATACAATCTGTCATTGAAACGCCCCTGTCTTTCCATTTAATTCTAAATTCCATAGCTTCTTTTATCCATTCTGGCTTTGCGTGAAGTATTGCCGACTTTAATCTATCGGTAATTTCACCAGAGTTTTTTGCTTTATCCCTTGCTAAGCTGTAGCATAGTTCTGCAAAAATAAAATCATTGATTATAGTGTTCTTTTCAGTATATTTAAGATAATTTGGATTTTTATCAATAATTTCCATTAGAGCATAGGTGTCGAAAAGAAATGTGTCTTCACTCATTGTAAAGCTCTTTATCTGCTTCTTTAAGAAGTTGACTTATTGGTTTACTAAACTTATGGCTTCCAAAAATCTCTCTTAATACGTTGCCCTTTTGACTTTTTTTCAAAAGAACGCTTATTTCATCACCATTTTTCATTTCCTGTTGCTGAGCAATACCCAGAGGTATAACTATTCCAAAAGAATTTCCCCATTTTTGCAACTTAGTTTTTATTTCTATCATGTATATACCGTATATACAGAAGTATTTAAATCTTTCTTTAGATGTTAAATCTTAATGTGGATTGTAACCGTGTCAACAACAATTGTCGGCTTGTGTCTAATCCTATTCTTTGTCTTTTCTTCAGAAAGTTCAATAAAACCAAACCTTTCAAGAAGCTTTAAATCATCAGATACTGGCTTGAATTTCCTTCCAAGTTTCTTGGCAAGGTCATAAATTGAGCCTGGGTTTTGAGTCTTTATGACGTTAAGCATCCTTGCTTTTTCATTACTTAAAAGGTGCCTTAGAGCAGAGATTCCTTCAAAATCATAGTCTTTTTTGGAGGTGCTTGACTTCTTAAAAATAGAGAAAGCTCCCTTAGATTCTGTGATAGTTATTTCCCTTGTTTTTGTCGTCATTTTATGTGTGTTTTGCCTGTTTTTTGTGTATATCTTAGATATCTACAAATTTAAGATATATATAACCAAATAAATAGCCTATGTTAATAAAGATTATGGTTCTAACATCTCTTGTTCTAGTGTTCACAGGACAGTAACACCAAAGGCTTTATAAGTAAAACCTCCAAAAACATCGTTTTCCGTGAGTAAAGACACCTGCAGAACAACAAGCTTTTTAAACGGAAAAGGGTTTTCATTCTTACACCGACAACACTTAACCTGTTTAAGTGTTTCTAATAGGGAATTAGGAAGGTTATCATATTCACATGACGAGATGGCTTACCCTATAGCTGTCAAGTTGGTGAAAGTTGTCCTTGACGACTCTTAATAGAGTTGAAAGGAGGTTTGAAAAGAGATAAAAAAATATGAGATTTAATTTTAGACAAATTTCTGCTATAGCGACTAGCGCATTGATGATTGGTATGACTGCAGGAGTTGCTGCCGCTGCAAGTTATCCAGCACCTTTCGTGTCTGGAGGAGTTGCAAATGTAGCTGTTGTTTACGGAACCGGAGCAGGTGTATCCCTTATTGATCAAGTTCAAGCGGGAACAATCCAAGCAAGTCTTGGTACATTCACAACTGGAACGGGAAGTTCAACAGTTACTGGAGGAGATAGTGTTTTGATTGAGAAAACTTCCGACAAGTATAACCTTGGAAATGATGCTGCTACTGTTTTTGTTTCAGCTGTAGATGGTGAAGATTTGCCAACTTTATTGGCAGATGGAACCTATACTGATGATGACAATACAGAGTATGACTACACTCAAAAGGTAAACTTGGGAGCAAATCTTGACCTTGTACACTTCTCTGACACTGACTATGATAAAGCCATAGGAGCATCGGGTACACCCACTCCTACGATTGGTATCCAGTTAGCTGGCAGTGCACATGTACTTAACTACACTGTTGACTTTACTACACATCCTGCGTACAATGCTGCAACCTTAGAAACAACTACTATGAAGTTGATGGGCAGAGAGTATTACGTACTAGATGTAATTAATGGTACAACAAACAAGACAACGTTCTTGGACTCTGCAAATTCCGGAGTTATAACACAGGGGCAAACTTCTACAATTGCTGGAAGAACTATTAGCCTTGAGTTCATTTCTTCAACAGAAGTTAGACTTGTTGTGGACGGAACAACAACAAATAGTTTGGCTGAAGGAGCAACATTCAAGTTGCCTGACGGAACCTATGTGGGAGTCAAAGATATCCTATATGACTCAAAAGAAGCTGGTACTAGCAAAGTTGAAATCAGCGTAGGTAGTGGAAAACTAGAGGTTGAACATGGTGCTGAAGTACAGCTTAATGATGTAAGTATCCCAGAAATCACTGGTTTCTTGGTACAAGACACATCTGAAAAGTTGGACAAAATAGTCCTTAAGTGGACTACAGATGATGAAGAATTCATCACACCTGCACTTAGTTTGACATTGCCTGCATTTGGAGCTTTGAAGCTTTCTATGGGAGCACACACTTTCCCTGCACAAGAAGGAACAAGTGTAGAGGGAAGTTCTGATACTATAGAAGTAAAAACAACGCTTAAGGATGGAGCTGTAACTATTCCAATTTTGGGTGCTAACTCCACAGGAGAATTTGCAACTATTGGAAAAGACTCGACTAACAGATTAGTAACAAACGATTCTGCTGCTACTCTTGGTAAGATATTTAACAAGACTGGTGGAGATAAGTATATGGTACTATCATGGAACTCTACTACAGAGTCAGAATCTTACTACTTGAGAGCTGATGTTGTAACAGAAGACACAGTTACAAAGGTAAGATTCACAAACGAAATTACCAATGCTGAAAAGACTGTTGCTAATGGAGATACTGCTTCCTTCGGGAGTGCAGATATAACTATTAACAACGTTACAAGAGTAGGTGGACTTTTGGAAAACTTCAACTTTTCCTTGAATGCTGGTTCAAGCATAAACACATTGTACACAGCAGAGGGAATGAAGATTTACTTGCCTTATGAAAGCAATGTTAGCTTTACTTCTAACATTACTGGTGTGATCAACTTTACACCAACTGGAAACCAAAAAGCTGGTACGAACTATGATAGTTGGTACTTAGTCTTCGATACAGAGGATAAGGACGATAACCTTGGTGCTGGAGATTCATTCAATGTAACAGTTGATGAATCAGGAACAACTAACAAAGTTCATGTACAAACAGTAACAACTGATTCGTCTTCCAAAGAGATTGGAAGTTCAGATAACTTTGAGTACTATGTGATAGCTGACTTAGCAACAAAGGTTGTTCACATGACAGGAGGCGATTATGACAGTGCCGTGGTAACATACCCTGGCGAGCAGTCATACGCTAACTTGTATGTATCTTCACCTGATACTGTTGTTGGCGGTGGAGCAATTGGAGAAATCCTTGTAAAAGACTCAGAAGTTAGCTCAGTAAGTTCAAAAAACTTAATCGTCGTTGGTGGTAGCTGTATAAATTCAGTTGCTGCTAATTTACTTGGCGATGGAGCTAGATGTGGGTCCGCATGGACTGCTGTAACAGGCGTTGGTACCGGACAGTTCTTAATACAATCTTTCGCTAAGGATGGAAAGGTTGCATTACTTGTCGCTGGATATGATGTAGCAGACACACAAAATGCTGTAACATACCTTAAGACAAAGACTGTTGATACTGCAGTTGGTAAGAAGTACATTGGTACTACATCAACAAGCGCAACACTTCAAGTAGCTTAGGTAAAAGTTTTTAATTTTTCTTTTTTATTTTTCTTTTTTTAACGCCTGGCTGAGGCTGTGGCGAAATATTTATAAACTATAGGCATTCTATAGTGTGATGATTACAACAATTCAACTTAATGAGAGTGTGAAAAAAACATTAAATATGTTGAAGAATGGTAAGGAAACTTATGAAGATGTGATTGTTAATCTCATTGATAAAGTAGATGCGGATAGGAAAAAAATGGAGGGGTTATTAAAAGAAGAGGCTCTTGAATTTGCTGAAGAAAGCCTGAAAATTGCTAAAGAGTGGGAGTTTGCCTTAATGGACGGGCTTGATAAAAATGAGAAATGGTAGAAATTAAAAGAGGGGATGTTTTTTGGGCAAACTTGGAACCAACAAAAGGAAGTGAGCAAGGAGGGATAAGACCTGTTCTGATAATTCAAAATGACACTTTCAACATTTATAGCCCAACAGTTATAGTAGCTCCTCTAACCTCTAAAAAACCATCCAAAAAGTATCTTACAAGTATTTTTGTTTCTAAAGAGGATTTGAAAATGAAGAAAGATTCAACGATATTGCTTAGTCAAATAAGGACTATTGACAAAAGAAGAATTCTCAAAAAGGTTTCTTCTTTAAACAAAGAAACAATGGAAAAGGTAGAGTTAGCAATTAAGATAAGTCTAGGAATGGCTTAGTCTGTTTGTTATTACGTTAAACTTTATAAATATCTAGAACAACTATCAGTTATGAAAAAACTCGTTTCGAAGGAAGAGAAGGAAAGAGCAAGAAAAAGGAATCAAGTAGTAGTTGGGATTATCCTTGTTTTTTTGATGGTTGCAAGCACTCTTGGATATGCAATACAAGGCAACCTCGGGAATAACCAAGGTAGTCAAAATCCTGGCGAGTTAAATTACAACGGATTCAAATTTACATATGTAAACGGATTTTGGACTCTTGGTAACTTTGTTTTCAGAAACAGCCCAGAGGACGTTCAGGATGTCGGTTTAGGAATTAAAGATGCGCAAAACTATCGGGGAAAGCCAGCTTACATCCAATCTGAAAATGAAGAGGCTGGAATTGAAGCATCTTTAAACATGGGGCAAATTGCAAGCCGAGTTCAGGAGGCTTGTATTGAAAGTGTTGGTTGTTCTTCAGACTTTCCAGTAAAAACGTGTAACGATAACTTTATAATCATAAAAGAGAGTGAAATTGAAAGAGTGAGTCAAGTTGACAACTGCGTTTATATCGAGGGTAAAAAAGAAAACTTGGTGATGTTAACCGATGGATTTTTGTTCAAGGTTTTGGGAGTTAAATAAAACATAGTAGAAATTAATTAAAAATGGCAAAAAAAAGAAAAAACATAATTGCGAAAAAAGAATCTGATGAAACTGTGTTAAGAAAAAGTAGGGCAAAGAGTCAGGACAGAATTTTAAGAAATTTTTTAATTGGAATGGCTGCTCTCATAATTTTTGTTATTCTTTTTGTATATGCTGTTAAATCAACAAAGAAATTTGAGTATGAAGGTGTCAATTTTGAAGTTGTAAAGAATGGGAAATTAGTTTTTTATAATACAAAAGTCCCCGTTACAATCAATGGGCAAAGTGCACAGTATAATTTTTATTTGAGAAATGATCCTCGAAAAACAGGAACAGAAGTGCCTATTGAGGGGAATCTTGTCTTGGCGAAAAATCTTGTTATTAATAGTTCAGAAGAACTCAACTGTGACGGAGATGGGATTATTGCAATTGCAAATCTTTTGAACCTTTATAGGATGTCTGGGATAAATGTAATAAGGGATGACAATGCCTCTTGCGATTATTCTGGAAGATATGCATTCATAAAGATTCAGACGGCGAATGAAACAAGCATTGAAGAGTTTGGACCTAAATGTTACAATTTGAACATAAACAACTGTGAAATTCTTAAAGGCACAGAAAGACTTATGATAGAGTCTTTTATTGAAATCAAAGAAGATAATGCATAAAAGTGAATGATTACTTCTTCTTGTACTTCTTAGCAATATAATATGCTGAGGTTACTAAAACTGCCAAGGCAAAGATAACTGCAGTTATTATTTTCACAATAGGCTGAACACTACTGCTTCCGTAGAAGAATCCAACAAAGATTAAGACTATTGTCCAAAGCCCTGCTCCGAGAGCTGTGAAAATGGAGAATCGGAAAAAATTCATTCTAGCAAATCCTGCTGGAAGAGAGATTAGGTGTCTGACTAAAGGAATTAATCTTCCCACAAAAGTCGTTATCTCCCCATGTTCATTAAAATATTTGTCCGTTTTCTTCAAATCTTTTTTGTGCATAAAGAGGAACTTTCCGTATTTGCTTATAAGGAAATCGACTGTGGTTCTTCCAAGGAACAAAGCTAAAAAATAATTTACCCAAGCACCTAAAAGACTTCCAAGAATACTAGCTAAAAAAACTAAGAAGAAACTCATTTCTCCTTTTGCAATTAAAACTCCTGCAGGAATAAGAATTACTTCACTAGGTAAAGGAAAAAATGAACTCTCTATTGTCATTCCTATGAAAATCCCCAGATAGCCCATGTCTTTTATAATTAATAGGACATTCTCAGTAATCGTGCGAATTAGTTCAAGAAGCATTTTATTTTTTTATCCTTTTTGTCTTAGTCAGTTTATACAAAAATTTTAAGTCAGAGTAAAGAGGGGTGTTTTTTATTTTGAAAACCTTGACTTGCACAAACCAAATTCCGACGATGAATACGGTGCTAAGTAAATACCAAAAAACAACATGGGCTATTTTGAACAAGGGAGAGTCGGATATAGCAAGGAGGGAAAGTAAAAAAATTCTTAGTATGTTTATGATTAAAAAAGATAATGATGAAAAAAGTATCATGTACAATCTTGTTTTTGTTTTTATTCCAAGCGTTGTAAGATTAAGAATAAGCAGAAGATAATACGCAGAGCCAGCGATGCATGCTTCAATAAGTTCTATACTGATTTTTTGTCCTACGAATACTATAGTTTGAGAAACAAGAGAAGCATCAAAAAAGAGATTGAGTAAGAAGTAGACTGGATAAACTGTTAAGGGCGTGAAAATAGTATAAAAAATCCAAAGGCTTGGAAAGGCCACTGCAACGAGGAGGAGATACCTCCCAAACATGCCTAAAACCGTTTTATCTTCATTCTTCATAAACTGGACAATGGAAATATATTTAAATAATTTCGCGTTCCCCAAGATATGAAATTTTCTGATATGAGGCGATTTATTCTGATAGATTCTCTCGTTCTTTTTCTCCTGCTTTTAGCTTTCTACTTCGACCACAGAATTTCTGTTTTAGTTTCTTTGATTAGAAATAGCATACTTGACAACTTTTTCATGGGAATAACCTTTGTAAGTTCAATCTTAATAGTTTTTCTTTTCCTAACTCTTTTGTTTGTTCGTGAAAATAAGAGGAAATGGATTCTTCCACTGTGGGTTACTCTTGTAGCGAATGTAATTGTTGGCTTTTTGTTGAAAGTAGTAGTACAAAGACAAAGGCCATATCAGCTTGAACTGGTTTCAGTTGCTCAGGGATTAGCGGAAAATGCACATAAAGTGTGGGACTTTTCATTTCCATCTTTCCAAGCGATGATGGTTTTCTGTGCGGTTCCATTACTCTCGAAAGAATTTCCAAAATTCAAGTATGTCTGGGTTATTTTTGCATGCCTAGTTGCATTCTCTCGAGTTTACCTCGGAGTTCACTTCTTAAGTGATGTTATCGCTGGAGCATTGATAGGGTACATGATTGGTTATTTTATCATGAGAAATGTAGAGGGAAAGTAAAAAGTAATCAGAGAAATAATAGTCAGAGAAAATTTATAATTATTTTTTAGGAATAGGAATCAATGCCGTTCCCGATGCTGAACCGTAAATGCTCCCCGCTTTTCCATAAGAAACATAAACTAATGTACTGGGAACGTAGTCAACAACAACCTCTGCTTCTGAAGGAACTTCTAGGGCAAACATGCCCTTTATTGTATTATCTTTTTTTGGATCATTTACATGAGAAGAAAGAGGGCCTTCAAAGTGAACACCAACCATGTTATAACTACTTGGAGCATTGGGAGAAGTGGTTAAGTAATCACTTGCGCTAACAGTCAATATTTTTTCTAGGGGAAAAGGTTCGGTTCTTCTTTGATTTTTTGTCATTTTATTATTTCATTTGAACAATCTTAGTCCAGTAGTTGTAAATACACTCTTGCTCTTCTCTTGAGGTAGCATCTTCAAAGCTGCACCCACCATGATGGGAGTAATAGGGGCACATAATAGCTGTAGGATTTTCTGCTTTATTAAATCTTACAAAAACTTCTACAACACTAACAGGTTTAAACGGTTTATTCAGAACGGGGCACACAATTTTTTCTATTGTCATTTTTTATTTCCAAAACCTTCAATTCTAAATTTAAGTTTAGACTTAATTCCCGTTATTTCTTTTACTTCCCTTTCTAATTCAGAAACAGGGATTATTATAGAGTCACTTCTTACATTGAAGTAGTATGCTAATTCAACAATGTCTGAACCGTGTGGACCGTTATTAAGATAATTGGCCGTTACTCTTGTTGGTCTAAGTCCAATATCATCTAAAGCAGAGTTAATCAGTGTAAAATTCTTGTCTGAGCGAGAATCCGCAGAATATTTAACAGTTATTTTTGTGAAAGGACTTACCATTGTCTAGAATTATTTTCTTTTGGAAACTCTTACAGCAACGAATATGATTACTATTACTAAGATAAGATTCAAAAGTC
>ERZ1292629.1391-Hain-H43-01um-R1-1391-length-23685-cov-20_pt1 | contig 23685 bp, 26 predicted proteins | sample MGYA00564399_ERZ1292629 | MGnify/ENA primary metagenome ERZ1292629 (study PRJEB36523, sample SAMEA6512636) | groundwater metagenome | collected 2019-01-08 | study: AquaDiva: Metagenomics assemblies of 32 groundwater samples | reverse complement strand
GCGACATCATTTGTTTTGAAAATAGGTTCTAACTTGGTACAATAAAGACACCAATTTTCATATACCTTGAAAACTCTTTTTTACCATGCTAATTTGATTTATACGGTTCTTGCGCCCAAACTTATCAAAGGAGGTGTTTATGGAACATACTTTGTTTGATGAGGATATTCGGAAAGTAAGACCGGTTCAACCCTGGTCGCCAGATGGCGGCGATAAGGATTCCGGTCCGCATCGCCCGAAAGTTGGAAGGCCAGACACGGAAGAGATTTTAAAGAAAATGCGTCGTGTTGACCCTGACAAGGTCAAACATTTTCCCCAACAGCCCGGTCAGTGATCTTTTTTGCCCCTGGGACAAAACATCCCCGGGGCATTATTATTAAAGTTGATAAAATCCGGTAAAATCTGTTAATCTTAGAGGCGTCCCGATTTCCAAAAAACCTCCGTTAAAAATAAAAAAGTGGCCAGCGTAGCTCAGTGGTAGAGCAACTGTTTTGTAAACAGTAGGTCGCCAGTTCAATCCTGGCCGCTGGCTCATGAAGAGAATCAAAAGAGAGGACTTTGTTTTGTTGTTTTTTATCGTGCTTTTGTGCGTGTTTGTTGGGTTTTTAATTTTTAAGGAATCCCGCCGCGACAATTTGGCGTTAAACCGAGATGATGTTATCAAATTTTTTTCCGAAAGGATAAATGAGCTAGCGCCAGAAAGGCCAACCGAAGGCGGTAAATGGATTGTGGCTAGATTTCGTTTCGTTGACAAGAATAATGTTTATGTGGAATATGAAGATGGTTACACCGCCCGGGCGTTTCTGCTGGGTCTAACTAAAACAGTGGGCACAGCTCCGGATTATAAAATCATGGGTTATTTTGAGCCCGAGCCGCTGGGCTATAAACTTTTGGCCGGCGAAGATGTCGCGGCCGGTCGACCGCAGGATATCTACGAGTATAATGAAACAGGTAAAAAATGGCTAAGAGTCAATTAAATTTATGTCACAAGATAATCTAATCAAACTTAACTGTTCTGTTTGCAAGAGAACAAATTACTGGACCAGCAAAAATAAAAAAAAGGTCACGCGCAAAATAGAATTGAAGAAGCTTTGTAATTGGTGCCGTAAGCAGACGGTTCATAAAGAGGCCAAATAAAAATGTTAGACACTCGGTGTCTAACAGAGCGGGCTTAGTTTAGTGGTAAAACATCGGTCTCCAAAACCGACAACGGGGGTTCGATTCCCTCAGCCCGCGCCAGTCAATGAAGATATTTAACAAGCCGTTTTTAAGTAAATTGCAGGCGGGATTGATAATTTTTATTCTCGCTCTTTTTTATTTTACTTACCAAATTTTATCGGCGCAGTTTTCGGCGTTGCAATCACAGCGGTTTGTTATTAAGCGCGGCGATAATTTTTTGGTGATAGCCCAAAATCTAAAAAGCGCCGGTTTAATAAAAGACCGGCTGGTTTTTTCAACTTTGGTTTTGGCCAAAGGCGCCGCAACGCATTTGAAAGCCGGGGAATATGTTTTTGAGTCGGGTAGCGCTTTGAATAAAATCATCAATAAAATTAAAAAAGGCGAGGTGGTGTTGGGTTCCGACGAAATGGTGTTGGCTATTCCCGAGGGTCTTAATCTGGCCCAAATTAGCGAGTTAATAAAATCGGAAGCCGGCCGGATAAATTTAAACAATATAAAAGCCAGTTCGCTTTCGGGAAAGTTTTCCGGGCTGATGGCGGTGGATAGAAAATATAATACTCTGGAAGGTTTTATTTTCCCCGATACTTATCGCTTTAATAAAGCCGCCACCAACACAGAAATTTTGGAAAGAATTCTTAAAAACTTTGATTCAAAAACATCGGAATTTAAAACCAGAGAAGTTCTAAACGGACGAAACTTTTATGATATTTTAAAAATGGCTTCTATTTTAGAAGAAGAAGTTCCGCCAGTCGATATGCTTGTAGCCGCCGGTGTTTTGTGGAAACGCTTGCGGTTGGGTATGCCTTTGCAGGTGGACGCTTCGTTGGTCTATGGACTCGGCCGGCCGATCAAGCGATCCGACACCACCGCCTTTAATTCGCCCTACAATACTTACCAATATAAGGGTTTACCGCCAACACCTATTTCTAATCCCGGCTTAACCTCTATTCGAGCCGCGGCTTACCCGGTGGAGAGCGATTATCTTTATTATTTATCCCGCTCCCGCGATGGCGCTACTATTTTTTCTAAGACATTGGAAGAACATAACCTCGCCAAGGCCAAGTATTTAAATAATTGATTGGACTTATCGGTCTTATACAGCTTATAATATTTTTATGATCGTAAAAATTTATACCACGCCCACTTGCGCGTATTGCCACGCCGAGAAAGAATTTTTTAAGGAGAACAATATTGCTTTCCAGGAGCGCGATGTTTTTGCCGATGCCGCCGCTCGCCAAGAGATGATAGACAAAACCGGCCAACTGGGTGTGCCGGTAACGGATATAGACGGCAAGATTGTGGTTGGTTTTGATAAATCAAAGATAAAAGAACTTTTAGGTCTAAAGTAGTATATGTACGATTTGATAATAATCGGCGCTTCGGCGGCCGGAATTTCGGCGTCAATTTACGCCGCCCGGCGGCGTTTGAATTTTAAAATTATAACCGCCGATATTGGCGGCGAAGTGGCCACTTCGGGCGAAATAGAAAACTGGCCGGGCGTAATTCATACCAACGGCATTGATTTGGCGGATCAATTTAGAAAGCACGCCGAAGCCAATAAGGTGGTTATAGAATCAGACAAGTGGGTTGGCGATATTAAACCTGCCCGTCCGGCAGGCGGGAAAGAAGGAAATATTTTTGTGGTCTCGGGTAAAAACAGCGGCGGGTCGGTCTTTGAAGAAAAAGCCAAAACCGTTTTGGTGGCCACTGGAGTTCATCCGCGCCAGCTAACTATTCCGGGAGAAAAGGAATTTAAAAACAAAGGCGTTTCTTATTGCACCGTGTGCGATGGCCCGCTGTTTGGCGGCCAAGCAGTGGCCGTGGTGGGCGGCGGCAATTCGGCGCTGGAGTCGGCTATAATGCTGGCCGATATTGCAAGTTGTGTTTATGTAATCAATAAAAACGCTTATTTTAAGGGCGAGAAAGTTCTGATAGACAAGGTTTCGAAAAACTCTAAAGTAGAAATAATTTACGAGGCCAAAACGCAAAATATCTTGGGCGATAATTTTGTGAACGCTTTGGAGTATCAAGATAAATCGGATCAAATGCACAAGTTAAATGTTAAAGGAATTTTTGTTCACATCGGCCAAATTCCCAACAGCGGTTTTATTCCGGGAATAGAATTAGACGAAGTCAAACAGATAAAAGTAAATATGCGAGGCGAAACGAATATGCCCGGGCTTTACGCCGCCGGCGATGTGACCAATATTCCCTACAAGCAAATCGTAATCGCGGCCGGGCAGGGCGTGGCGGCGCTGTTATCGGTTGTTGATTACCTCAACCGCAACCATTAAGTGATATAATAAAAAGATATGGAAGATCTTATAAATGAACTTGTGAGCGCCGCTAAAATTCGTATGCAAACGCAAGGCGAGTTTTCGATTGAATTAATACCTGATGTGGCCGATGAAGTTATAGACGAATTTTCTCGCGATGGTTTGATAAGCGACGATGAAGATGTGGAAGTTCTAAGAGCCGAACTTATCAATCGTCTAAAGCAAATTAATGAGAATAGCAATTAATGGCTTTGGCAGAACCCCGCACCAGAGCAAAGCACGGTGCGGGGCAAGTTGGCCTAGCTTGTTTTAAATATGAGAGTTGCTATAAATGGATTCGGGCGTATTGGTCGTACATTCTTTCGGCAGGCCTTTGGCCAAGCCGATATTGAAATTGTCGCCCTAAATGATCTGGGTGACATTAATAATTTGGCCTATTTGTTAAAGCACGATACGGTTTATGGTTGGTACGAAAAAACGGTGGAGGTTCGCAATGGTCAGTTGGTTATAGACAGCCATAATATTTTTGTTTATGCCGAAAAAGATCCGGCTAAACTGCCGTGGCGGGATTTAAATATAGATGTGGTGGTGGAATCCACTGGGGCTTTTACTTCTTTTCAAAAGGCCAAATTACATTTGGACGCGGGCGCCAAAAGAGTGGTGATAACCGCTCCGGCCGGCGCCGAAGTGGAACATGTTTTGCCGGGTTCTAATAACGACAAACTAACCCATCAATTAAGTCGGATTACTTCCGACGCTTCCTGCACCACCAACGCTGTTGTGCCGATTTTAAGTATCTTGCAGATTAACCCCGGCATCAGAAAAGCCATGTTAAACACCGTTCATGGTTACACAGCTAGTCAAGGATTGGTGGATGGCCCCGGCGGTCAGGATTTTTTGCGGGGTCGGGCGGCCGCGCAAAATATTGTGCCTTCGCATACCGGCGCGGCTGATGCGGTTATATTTTCACAACCCTGGCTCAAAGATATTTTTGAGGCCGTGGCTCTGCGTGTGCCGGTTATCACCGGTTCTTTAGCCGATCTAACTTTTATTGCCAGCCGCAAAACCGATGTTAAAGAAATAAACAATATTTTGCGCCAAGCCGCCCAGAATCCCAAGTGGAAAGATATTTTCACGGTTTCCGAAGAACCCTTGGTTTCATCCGACATCATCAAAAACCCCCACGCCTCCATCGCCGATCTCACCCACACCAAAGTCGTGGGCGGGGATATGGTCAAAGTCCTGGCCTGGTACGACAACGAATGGGGTTATAGTAATTCATTACTAAAGCATATTTTGAATCTTAAGAGTTTATTATAGAGATTTTATTTTAGTAGTGAAAATGGCTTATTTAAGCCGTTTTTTGGTTGTAAAAAAATTTGCTATTTACAAGCTTTATATAGGTATGTTATTTTAAGGATGTTCTTAAAAATTAGGTTTCCAACTTAAAAGGAGGGGGTAATTATCAACAGATCTAGTATCTTTGAGACACTAAGAGGTGCGATGTCTCAAAAGATAGAAATGGATGCGCTTTTTGATGCTGGTCTTGTAGACAGTATTCAAGAACTTGTACTTGTAGCAGATATGCCAGAAGAAATCTGGGCGGTTGCTTATTCTCATCTGTCTCATGGACTACTTTTGTTGAGCAGATTAAATGAAGCATCGGCGGTCTCTAACTCTTCTGCTTATTGGTGGGGAGTCAAAGATATTGCGGTCAACTTGCACACAGTGGTGTGCCTAGTGAACAAGGAGCATCCGGTTTGTGATCTTTTACTCGATATCATCGGGTCCTCCGTAGATCAAATGATTCATTAATCTCCTAGGTTTGGAGTCGAGTGGATGGCTGAAATCAGGTGCCCTAATCCTCCAACCAGCACCACCAATCACTTGAAGGTCGGAACGAAAAAGTTTCGGCCTTTTTTATTTTCTCAAAATAGTTAAGTTTTAATAAAATCTGTTAAAATATTGGTATGAAAAAAGATTTTGATGGTTGGAATGAAATTAAGAAACGAACGAATGCGGAAGAACCGCGCCTTTATACTGTTCGCGAAGTTTGGTGGTGCCGGTTCGGTGTAAACATTGGCACCGAGCAAGACGGAAAAGGTGATTGGTATGTTCGCCCATGTGTCATCCTCCGTGGATTCGGACCTGATGCTTGTTTGGTTGCGCCACTAACGACATCTCCGCGTAAACATGTATTACGCGTTTCCGTAGGTTTGGTGGAAGAATCAGAAGCGCGAGCTAACCTCTCGCAAATTCGGGTTGTGGATACACGACGATTGGAAAGGAAAATTGGTTTTATAGATCGGGATCTTTTTTCAAAATTAAGAAAAGCCACCCGAGATATACTCTAGGCGGCTTTTCACATTCTCCCCCTTGCGGGGGCGAGGCCGAAGCCAACTATTTCCACATTATATATCAAGACCATTTTGAATGCAAGGGGTGATAAGTTTTCCCATTATTTGTTAGAATAGAAGCATGATTTATATTGGCTCGGATCATCGTGGTTATAATCTCAAGGAATATTTGAAGGACTATTTATCTAAGGCCAGAATTCCGTTTAAGGATGTGGGTAATCATAAGTTTGATCCGGAAGACGATTATCCGGACTTTGCTTTTGAAGTGGCTAAAGCCGTGGCGCGCGATTTAAAACACCACACCGGCGTGATGATTTGCGGTTCGGGTTTGGGTATGGTGGTGGCCGCCAACAAAGTCAAGGGCGTCCGCGCCGGTTTGGCCACCAACGAATGGCTGGCTAAGCACGGCCGAGAAAACGATGATTTGAATATTGTCTCTTTGGCCGCCGATTTAACCGATTTCAGCATGGCCGAAAAAATTTTAAAGGCATGGCTTAATTCAAAATTTATTAATGAACCAAAATATCAACGCCGAGTTAAAAATATAGAAGAGTATGAAGCCAAATATTTTAAATAAATATGGAAATAATACCGGCGATTTTAGAAAAAGAATGGTCAGCTGTAGCCGAAAAAATTAAGAAAGTTGAGGGCTTGGTTGATTGGGCGCAATTGGATGTATCGGATGGAAAGTTTACAGCTAGCGAGACCTGGAACAATCCCCAAGATTTATTTTTACTAAGGCCTGACCTTAGTATTGAGGTTCATTTAATGATCAACGAACCGTGGTTGGTAGCGGGTAGTTGGTTTTCCAGCCCGGCTAAGCGAGTAGTTTTTCAGGTGGAGGCGTTTGCTAGTCCCCAGTCGGTTAAGTTTAACGAGTTAATTTTTTTAGCCAAAAGATACGGCAAAGAAATTGTCTGGGCTTTTAAAATAGAAACGCCCTGGCAAAACTACGAAGAACTTTTGCAAAAGCCCGACACTCGAGTTTTATTTTTGTCGGTTGAGCCCGGCCGGCAGGGACAGGAGTTTGATGGACGAGTGCTAGAAAAAATCTCTTCTCTCAAATCAGCCCATCCTAACATAATCATCTCCGCTGATGGTGGCATCAACTCATCAGTTGTTCCAGAACTCAAGTCCGCTGGGGTTGATACATTAGTTGTTGGTTCTTATATCTTTTCTATTGATCCGGTAGAAGCTGTGAAGAAACTAAAGTCCATTTTCTGATAAAATGAACTTGTGGACACTTTGCACGAAACCAAACTAAAACAACTGGAATTAAAGGCCAATCAGATTCGGCAGGATATTATTGCCATGCTGGTGGAGGCCGGCTCGGGGCATTCGGCGGGACCGCTCGGTATGGCCGATATTTTTACGGCTTTATATTTTCATATTTTGCGTCACGACCCCCAACACCCCGAGTGGTCCGGCCGGGATCGTTTGATATTATCCAACGGCCATATTTGCCCGGTGCGATATGCAACCATGGCTCACGCCGGCTATTTTCCCATAGAAGAATTAAAGACCTTACGCAAGTTGGGTAGTCGTTTGCAGGGCCACCCATATCGGTTATCTATGCCCGGATTAGAAACAACTTCTGGTCCTCTCGGATCAGGTCTATCGCAAGCCGCGGGTATGGCTTTGGCGTTCAAAATGGATAATCTTTCAAACCGTGTTTATTGCGCTATGTCCGATGGCGAGCAGGATTGCGGCCAGACCTGGGAAGCGGCCATGTTCGCGGCAAAATATAAACTGAATAATCTAACCGGCATAATTGATCGCAATAATATCCAAATAGACGGCTTTACCGAAGATATCATGCCGCTGGATGATCTTAAAAATAAATATGAATCATTCAACTGGCATGTTTTGGAAATAGACGGCCACAACATGCGCGAGTTTGTGGAGGCCTGCGAACAGGCCAAAGCGATTTTTGAAAAGCCTACCGTGATTATCGCGCATACTATTCCAGGGAAAGGTGTGGATTTTATGGAGCGGAAATTTGAATGGCACGGGAAGCCACCTAATAAAGAAGAATCCGAAGTTGCGTTAAGAGAATTAAGAACATTGCAAGGACAGATAGAAGCAGGCCACATAGATTAGTCTGATCAATTTCGTAAAAGCTTGTTTCTCACTCTCCATGGAGTCCTCTCTATCTTAAGACTTAGCCATCTCCATAAGTTCGCTCGAAACAACTTTTACTCCATAAGGGGGATGAAATTGTATATGAGTATCAATCCAAATTCTTATCTAATATCAGATATACTTAAATACGAATCTAAAGCCACCCGCGATGGTTATGGCGAGGGTTTGGTTTTGGCCGGAGAAAAAAATAAAGATGTAGTGGTGTTGTGCGCCGATTTAACCGAATCCACCCGTTCGCTTGGTTTTCAAAAAAAGTTTCCCGAAAGATTTGTGGAAATGGGCGTGGCCGAACAAAATATGGCTTCGGTGGCGGCGGGTCTGGCGCTTTGTGGCAAGATTCCATTTATATCTTCCTACGCGGTATTTAGCCCGGGCCGTAACAATGAACAAATCAGAACCACAATTTGCTACAATAAAGCCAATGTAAAAATTGCGGGCGCTCATGCCGGCATATCGGTTGGCCCCGACGGCGCCACACATCAGGCCTTGGAAGATATTGGTTTGATGCGCCTATTGCCGGGTATGACGGTGATCGCGCCCTGCGATGCTGAAGAAGCCAAAAAAGCCACGCTGGCCGCCGCCGAAATAATCGGTCCGGTTTATTTACGATTTGCCCGAGAAAAAACTCCGGTTATAACCACACCCCATACACCATTTAAAATTGGACAGGCCGAGGTTTTTAAAAATGGCAAAGACGCGGTTATTTTTGCTAGCGGGCCGCTGGTTCATAACGCGCTTTTAGCGGCGCTTCAATTAGAAAAAGAAAAAATTTCTGTGGCAGTGGTTAATATCCATACCATAAAGCCATTGGATAAAGACACGATTCTAAAATATGCTTATGAGACCAAAGCCGTCGTGAGCGTGGAAGAGCATCAGATTTACGGCGGTCTGGGCGGCGCTATCGCCGAACTTTTAGTCCAAGAACTGCCCACAGCCATGGAATTTATCGGAGTTCATGATTCTTTTGGCGAATCCGGCACTCTCGCCGAACTTATCGAAAAATTCGGGATGGGTGTGGAATCAATAAAAAAAGCCATTAAAAGAGTTTTAAACAGAAAATAAACTTGTTAAACCCTCAGTGTCGAACAAATTGTTAAACCCTGAGGGTTTAACAATCAATTAGTTTGTCTTTGTTTAAGGATTTTACTCCGCTTGTTTCTATAAATTTTTGATATTCATTTTGCTTATTAAATTGGCTTAAAATAACTCCTCTTTTTAAAAGTTTATCCCATCTGTTTTCTAGGGTGTAATCATAATAACTAGACCAGGGATATAAGTGTTCTTTTTTATTCCACTGTTTTAGTTCGGTTGGGTTCTTATGGATGTACGCTGAAAGATGAAGTATTTGTTTATTACTTTTTATGTGGACTGCTTTGTAGGGACCTTGCAGTAGGTGCCCTGATTTTTTGTATTTAGTATTAAAATATTTTGTGTAGCCATTCTGAATTCTTTGCATATAATTTGATATTCCCCCTTCTTTATTTTCAGTTATAAGTAGATGAAAATGATTTGGCATAATTGCAAAGTTGATTAATTCTACCGTTCTGTTTCCATAAATTTTATTTAAATCTTTCCTTTCTATATTAAATCCAGAATGTTTAACATAATAAGTAACCTGCCGACCAATATTATTAAATGAGACGGGAGATTGTAGGTATAGAATTAAAAATAATAACCTTACCCAATCTCTTTCGTCTGCGAAAATATTTTGCTTGTTTACACCGCGGTTATATATGTGATAATACTCTCCGGGGACTATAGAAATGTTTCTCATACTTTCTTTATATACTAACATTTACAACCCTCGGTGTTAAACAAAATGTTAAACACCGAGGGTTTAACGATTGATTTTGGTGGTTGACATATGATAGGGGATTGATGAACTCTCGAGATTTTTTAGTTTTAGGAAGTTGAATTTTATTTTGGCCTAAGTTAGTGAAGTGATATAATTTATTTGATGTTTGATGTCATTACCATTGGAACGGCCACCAGGGACGCTTTTTTAAGAAGCCGGGAGTTTAAGATTATTTCCACGCCGGAATATCAAAGCGGCGAGGGTTTATGTTTGCCGTCTGGCGCTAAAATTGATTTAGATGATATTGTTTTTGCCACCGGCGGCGGGGCCACCAACGCGGCGGTTACATTTAGCCGCCAGGGTTTTCATACCGCCGCTGTGTGTAAAATCGGCAATGATGTTTCCGGGCGAGAGGTTTTATCAAGCCTCAAATTGGAAGGCGTTAGTACGGGCTTGATGGTGGAAGACGAAAAATTAAAAACCGCTTATTCGGTTTTAATTTTATCAAACACCGGCGAGCGGACGGTTTTGGTTTATCGCGGCGCTTCTGAGAATCTAGCGGTTGAAGAAATCAACCCGCGCACTCTAAATGCCCAATGGTTTTATATCGCCGGTTCACTACCGTCGGATGTGTTGGCTTTAATTTTAAACCAAGCCAAAAGCGTCAACGCTAAGGTGGCTATGAATCCATCTAAATCGCAAATTAAATTGGGCTTAAAGGGCTTGGGCGATTTTTTGAAAAAATTGGATGTGGTGATAATGAACCGCGAGGAGGGCTCGCTTCTTACCGGAATAAAATATGGCTCTGTGCAGGATATTTTTAAAAAATTAGATGAATATGTAAAAGGCGTGGTTGTTTTAACCGATGGTTCGAAAGGAGTTATGGTTTCTGATGGCCAGAAGATTTATCAGGCCGGAATATATAAAGAAAAAATGGTGGCCGATAGAACCGGCGCCGGCGATGCTTTTGGTTCTGGATTCGTCGCAGGACTCATCCAGCGGCAAGCGGCCCCACTACGCCAAAGCTTCGAGGGGCAGGCAAGCGGCAAGCGACAAATCGATCAAGAAGATATTGTCCATGCTATCAAGTTGGCCAGCGCCAACGCCACTAGTGTGGTAGAATCAGTGGGCGCTAAAGTCGGTATTCTTTCACAAAATGCTTTTGAAAATGAATCACGGTGGAAAGAATTGGATATAAAAATTAGATAGATTAATGATTGGTGTATTTTTATTGAAAACATCGCTTCTCGCTCCAACAAGGAGCCACTTATTTCTAAGATATTAATGTCTTCTCCTTGAAATCGCTCGAACCGATGTTTTCAATATAGATTAATTCGATGAATCCAAACGAAAAAATAGCTAAAATACTCGGCGTTACCGATAAGACCTTAGAAGATTTTGTACAGAGTATTTCTGCATCAACCGGAAAAACAGGTATTATAGAAAAAATATCTCAAGAGAACAACGCTATTATTGATAAAACCTTAAAAGAAATAAACTCTACTGAACCGGCCACAGCTGCCCATGTTCGCGGCGAATTACAGAAGGTTATTTTTTTTCACGAAAAGCAGTTTTTAAGTTTTTTAAATTCTGTGGAAGGTCAGACCGAATTTGAGAAGGCGGCCAATCTTTCGCGGTCTTTGGCGCAAGTCGGCCGAGGATTTTTTTTGAAAAAGGACTTTATAAAAGAGATTTTCAAAAAGCGCCGTCCCGATAATCTTTTAACTTATCTGGGTTTGGGTTCGGTGGACGATCTTTTAAAAATGGATGATTTGGTGGAGGCCTTTAGCGCTTTAAGATTTGTGGAGACGGACGAATGGATGCATCAGACCTTTGAAGAGGCCTATGGCGGTTTTACCGCCGCTGATTTTGAAGAACGCGACATTGAAATAAAGGTTTTAAGCGAGCGCTGGCATGACATCGCTAAAAAATTTGTGGAAAAAAAACACCATAATGTTAGCCACCTTAAAGAATTCGGCGTTATTTTTTTGAATCCCATTAAAATGGATATTCCCGGCAAGTTTTTGCGGGACTTTGCTTTGTTGCTCCACTATTTTCACGAAATAGAGTTTTATTCCAAACTATTCCGCCGTTACTCCACTGGCGCTGATTTTGCTCAAAAATTTAAAGCGCTGCTCCGGGGCGATGTAAAAGATTTGAAAGATACCAACTCAAAAAACAGTTGGCTGATCGTTCAGCGTTATTTGGTCAAAGAAAATCCTCAAGACCCGCGCTTGTTTGCTCCCAGAATAAATCCCGAATCCATGCATTGGACTAAGGGCGAAAAGGATTTGATTGGCGTTAGCGAAAAATCTGGCGGCCAAGTTGATTTAAGTTTATGGTATAACTTGGATTGGGTCGGCGGGTTTTTCCCGGATAACAGCAATGACTTCTCCACCGAAGTCGGGGCGGGTAAAGTGGTCAGTTTTGATTTAGAGGATAATGCCATGTCGCTGGTTTCGTTTATGGAAGGCAAAAATGAAAATTTAACCTATCACCAGCGCGAGGCCATGTGGACCAAAATTTTTGCGGAATACGCCGGCGGGGAAGATAAACTGGAGCAGTTGATAATTGAAAATTTTGATAAAGGATTTATTGTATTATAGTTTTTGCAAAAATTATCACATTTTTTATTCGTAAAAACTTATTTCTCGCTCGCCAAGGGGGAGGATACTTAAACCCCCTCTATCTATCATAAAAACCGGATTCCCCCTTGAGTTCGCTCGAAATAAGTTTTTACTTTTTTATATGGTTCTAAACAAAATTTTACAAAAAGCATCTAAAGAACATTGGGCCGTGGGGCATTTTAATGTTTCTAATTTGGAGCAATTAAAAGCCGTAGTTGAGGCCGCCCGGGACTCAAAAGCCCCGGTTATGATCGGCACATCCGAAGGTGAACGGGCCTGGTTGGGTTTAACTGAAATCGTCGCTTTAGTAAACGCCGAAAGAAAGAACTGGCCTTATATTTTTTTAAACGCCGATCATACCAAGAGTATTGAAGCCGCTAAGGCCGCGGCGGATGCCGGTTATGATTCGGTTCATTTTGACGGTTCGGCTTTGTCTTTGGAAGAAAATATAAAATCAACTCAAGAAATCGCGAGTTATTGTAAAAATATCAATCCGAATATAGCGGTGGAGGGTGAACTGGGTTATCTAAAAGGCGAATCCCAACTCACGGATAAAAAAGTGGAAATAAGTTCAAGCGACTATACTGATTCGGAGCAAGCCCGTGATTTTGTGGAAAAAACCGGCATAGATCGTTTGGCAATCGCGGTGGGTAATATTCACGGCATTAATTTGGCAGAGCCAAAGTTGGATTTTGAAAGAATTAAAAAAATACGCGAACTTGTGTCTCAAAATACCGCTTTGGTCTTACACGCGGGTTCCGGCATTGCCGATGACGACATACATCTAGCCATAAAAAATGGCATGGCCAATATCCACATCAGCACCGAACTGCGCGTTGCTTTCCGCCAAGGGCTAGAGGACTCCCTAAAACAAAATCCCCACGAGTACGCGCCGTATAAATTAGATCAAAAGGCGGTGGAGGATATGAAAAAAATAGTTGGTGATAAAATAAAATTATTTGGTAGTGCCGGCAAAATGTGATATTTTATAGATATGATAAAAGTAGATTCATCCGTCATTAAATTACCCAAACAAGCGCTCAAAGATGGAGTGGTTATATTAGGTATGGGTGAATATATAAAACTTAGAGCTAATTCGGTGCCAACTTATTATCTAACTGGCAAAAAAGCCAAGGAATTGGATAAGTTGGTAGAACAAGGATTGAAAGAACATCGAGAAGGCAAAACCAAACGCCTCAATTCTTTAGTTGATTTGCGCTAGAGTATGGAAATTTTTATTTCGTCTAAATTTGATAGAAGATATAAAAAGTTGCCTAACGAAATAAAATTAAAAGCTGAAGAAAAAGAAAAGATTTTAAAATTAAATCCATTTGATCCTCGCTTAAAAACTCACAAGCTCCACGGTAAAGACAAAAATCATTGGGCTTATTCAGTAGACCAAAACTACCGAATTAAGTTTTTATTCGCAGAAAATAACACAATTCTCTATTTAGACATAGGCAGGCATAATGAGGTTTATTAAAATGATGTTGTCGTCTACGCCTGATCAAATATTGCTGTTGTTTCTTTGGGTGCTGGAAAAAACCAGCACCCTTTTTTATTCTTATTGATTTTTAAGTGGTTTTGGTTTAATATAGCAATATCTTGAAATGAACATTTCGACCTTAAATTCTTAGGCAATTATCTTATCTGTATCTATAAGGTCTAAAACAAGAATATGAGCATAAAATTAGAGGCAAAAACACGATTGGAAACAGGCAAGAGCGTCAAAAAATTGAGGCGCTCGGGTTTTGTTCCGGCGGTTGTTTATGGTCACGGCGCGGCTAATGTTAACATCGCGGTGGCGTCCAGCCGGATCGCTAAGGTCTTAAAAGAAGCCGGTGAAAGCACGCTATTGGAATTGCAAATTGAAGGCGACTCTGCCACTGGGGTTGGGGCCAATAAGACCAAAAATGTTTTAATTCACGCTATCCAAACCGATCCGGTGCAGGATTTTATAACCCATGTTGATTTTATGGAAGTGAGAATGGATCAAAAAATAAAAGCGGGAATTGCTATTGTTTGCGTGGGTGAAGCGCCGGCGGTTAAAGAACTGGGCGGTATTTTAGTAAGGAATATGCACGAATTGGAGGTTGAGGCCTTGCCTGCCGACTTGCCGCATCATCTGGAAGCGGATATTTCTGCCATAAAAACATTTGAAGATCACATTAAAGTGGCTGATATAAAAATAACTCGCGGCGTTAAAATTTTGGCGGATGGAATGCTTATTGTGGCCTCGGTGGTGGCTCCCCGAACCGAAGCCGAATTAGAGTCCATTAAAGGCGAAGTGGTGGAAGATGTTTCCAAGGTTGAAGGGGTGGTCAAACCAGAAGTTTCAACTGAAAGCGCCAAGACCAAAGAAAAAGATTCGGAAATTAAAAAGGAGTAATCATTCCGCAAGTTTTTTATTTTCTGGCTCCGGAACTCGCCCCCGAAAGACCTGGGCTCAAACAATCCTCGCTGGCGAAAATAAAAAAACTTGTTTTCTTAATAGTAGTTTATTATTTAATAATTAAATAAATCGCGCGAAATGTTTTTGATTTATCAAAAAAGGGCCGGCTATATTGTGGTTGGCCTTTTATTATTTATCGGTCTCGTATCTTCGGTTCTGGCTCAAGAGGTTAGTCCTGCCCGAAGGGTTGAGTTAGAATCCCAAATCGCGGCTATTGAGGCCGAAATTTCTTCTTTGGATAAAAATTTGGTTCAAATAAGAAGCCAGAAAGAGACCTTAAAAAACGAGGTGGCCCGATTGGACAACGAAATCAAACGCGCTGAGCTTACCATCAAAAGCATTAACCTTTCCATTGCCCAAACCGAAAGCGGTATTAGCGTAAGAGTGTCCAATATCAAACAAGCCGAAATTAAAATTTCCAAACAGCAGCTCTCTCTTTCGGAATATATGAGAACAATCCACAAAAGCGACACTTTGTCGCTGGTGGAAATTTTGATAGTTAAAAAAGATTTAGGAGAATTTTTTCAAGAATTATCGGTTTTGGGCAGTGTTCAGGAAGATATAAATAAATCCCTGGATAATCTTAAGGACTTAAAAGAATCCCTTCAAAAAGAAAAAGACGACTTGGAACAAAAAAGAGAAGAACAATTGTCTTTGCGGGCTTTGGCGCAGATTCAAAAACAAAATGTGCAATTCAGGAAAAACGAGAGGAATAATCTTTTAAAATTAACCCAGGGTCAAGAACAAAATTATCAGAAACTGATTCAAACGAAGAAACAAAATATTGCGGCCATAAAAAGTCAGATTCAATATTTAGGCAAAAGCGGCGTTACTGCCGAGGATGCGGTTAAATTTGCCACCATGGCGGCCAAAAGAACCGGTATCAGAACGGCCTTTCTTTTAGGGCTGTTGGAGGTGGAAACAGGCCGAAGATACGAAGAGGGAATTATTACCGCCGGCAATCATACCGGCAACGGCAATTGGAAAACCGATTTGTATCAGTGTTATATAAATTTGGGCAAGCCGTCTTCGGCCGAGAAACAAAAAAACGCCTTTTTCCAGATAACGGGTCAGTTGGGCTATAACCCCGATGATATGCCTGTTTCCAGAAAACCTAATTATGGTTGCGGCGGCGCTATGGGCCCGGCGCAGTTTTTGCCCTCAACCTGGTTATTGTTTGATGACAAAGTTGCTGATCTAACTGGCCATAATCCGCCCGATCCTTGGCGGGTTGAAGACGCTTTTACTGCCGCGGCTTTATATCTGGCTGATGCCGGCGCCAGAGCCAAAACCCAAAACGCCGAACTCCGAGCCGCCAAGGCCTATATTTCCGGCAGTCCGAATTGCAAGCAATACATATGTAATTTCTACAGCCGCGAAGTGCTTCGCCTCGCCGCTTTGATTGAACCGAATTTATAATTCCGTTGTGATCTGTATGACATCGCAAGTTGTCAAGTAGCACATTACGCTTGTGGATAAGTCGTTTGCGCTATTCCAAAAGGGAGTTATTATGGGACTAAACTTAATCGTTTTTTAATTTAATAAATTTATGGAAGAAGAAACAAGCAGCGCGCTTTCAAAGTCAACTATAATCATCGCTATAGTGGCGCTGACCATCGGCGGTTTTTTAATTTGGAAGTATGGTTTTAGAAAAGCGACTCCTGCCAGGTCGGTGGAGGAAGCCGCTACGGCCGGAGTGTTGCCCAACATAAACCCGATAGCCAATCCGGTGGGCGACAAATTACCCGAACTAAATCCGGTAGAAAAAGCCAATCCTTTCAAAGATATTTATAAAAATCCTTTTGAATAATATCTAAAAAAATTACCATGGAACAAAACAAAAAGTTTCTATTATCGTTTCTTATCTTTTCAAGCATGGTCTTCAGTTTTTTAATTATTGATGAGGCCATGGCCGAGTCATTAAAAATTATTCGCGCCTGTTCTGAAGGACAATTTATAAGATATACCGATTGTGAGACGGGGAAAGCAATCTCTCGTTCGGCCTTGGCTCCCGGGAAACATAGATTCGGCAGTATCAGCGCCGATGGGCAAAGTTTTAAGGTTTTAATCACCGGCGGCAGCGGGGTTTATAAGGTAAATATTAAACTTACCGGCGGCAATGAATTTTATGTGGCGGATTACCCTGCGAATGGCGCGGCTGTTCAGCTTACCGCCGAGGCAAAAAAGAACGGTTGGACTTCGGCGGGAGTTGAGATTTTCATGCCCAAGAATTCCAATACTGAAGTTGTTGAAGACGGGAAAGATATAAAATATCCGGTTCCGGAATTGAACAATTGCAAAAACAAAGAAAGCTGTAAATCGTTTTGCGAAAATAAAGAAAATATCTCGGTGTGCGTCGGCTTTGCCGAAAAGAAGGGTTTGATTTCTAAAGAAGACGCGGCGCAGGCCAAAAAATTCGCGGCGATGGGCGATGGCCCCGGCGGCTGTAAAGATAAAAAATCCTGCGAAAACTATTGCAACGATGTTGGCCGCATCAACGAATGCGTTAGTTTTGCCGAAAAAAATAATTTAATCAGCGGGGAAGAATTACAACAGGCCAAAAAAGTTCAGGCGGCTTTAGCCCAGGGCGCTAAACTGCCGGGCGGCTGCAAAAACAAAGGCGAGTGCGATAAATTTTGCAACAGTTCCGAACACATGGAAGAGTGCATCACTTTTGCCGATGCCGCCGGTTTTATTCCTCCGGAAGAAGTGGCCGATGCCAGAAAGGTTTTGGTGGCCATAAAAAACGGCGCCAAAGCTCCACCCTGCCGCGGCAAAAAGGACTGTGATACTTATTGCGCCATAGATTCTAATTTTGAAGAGTGTATCGGTTTTGCCGAAGCGGCTGGATTTGTTTCCAAACAAGACGCCGAGATGGCGCGCAAAACCGGCGGCAAGGGCCCGGGTAATTGTAAAGGCAAAGAAGAGTGCGATAAATTTTGCCAGGTTGACGGTAATTTTTCATCCTGTGTGGATTTTGCCGTGGATAAGGGCTTGATGTCCAAGGAAGACGCCGAGATGGCTAGAAAGACCGGCGGCAAAGGGCCAGGCGGTTGTAAGAGCAAAGATGAATGCGATAGTTTTTGCAAAGATCCATCCAATCAGGAAGGGTGTTTCGGTTTTGCCAAAGAGCATGGTTTGATTCCGCCCGAACAACTCAAGCAGGCAGAAGAAGGTATGGCTAAGGCCCGAGACGCTCTGTCCAGCGCTCCGCCGGAAGTGCTGGATTGCATTCGTTCTAAAATCGGTGGCGCCGCGGTGAATAAAATTCAAGCGGGCGGTATGGCCGGCGGACCGGAGATGGGCCAAGTTATGCAAAATTGTTTTGAAACCATCATGCCTAAATTGATGGGCGGAGGCGCCGAAGGCGGACCTTCCCAAGAAGAAATTCAAAAAATGATGGAAGGCCGCACCGCACCGCCTTCTCCAGAAGAAATAGAACAGATAAAAGAAAAATATATACCCAAGGGTGTGCCTATTCCCGAAGGTATGAAAGAAAAAATAAAAAGTATGAACGCGCCGCCGTCACAGGAGCAGATTCAGGGCATGATCAAAGAACAAATAGAACAGGAAACCAAAAAGCAAATGCCGCAAGGAAGTTCGCCTTCTGGCAGTTACGGTCCCTCGGGCGATTATGGTCCGCCCAAAAATATTCCCAGCGGTTTTGGTCCTCCGGCCGGAATACCATCAGGTCCGCCCGCCGGATTTTAGCCAAACAAAAAAACTTCCCCGATGCCACCATCGGGGAAGTTTTTTATCACCTATTTATTTTTGAGGTTGTCCGTTATTGTTTTCTTGTTGCAGTTTGGTCTTGATCAAGTCCTCAAGATTTCTGATTTTGTTAATGGAATTACTGTCGCCACGTTTAACCTTAGACCTGATAAATGTCTCAATCAAGCGCTGGAGGTCGTCGGCGTATTCGTCCAGCGTCTCGCGGGCGTCGCGGTATTCCCCGGCGTTGAAAGTATCCACCACTTCTTGCAGTACTCTGTCTACTTCAGCTCGGACAGTTGTGTCTTTCACCTTTTTGATCATATTTTTAATGTCGCGGATTCTAAAGATGGTGCCCTCAATTTCTCCCGGATGTCCGCCTTCGTGGAAATATTGCATTTCCTCCTGTGTGCCCTCAAAATCACCGCTGTCATATTTGGCTTGCGCGGCCATCGCGGCTTGTTTCATCTCGCTAAGCGATATTTGCACACGGTCCAGGTTTAAGCCGATGTTTTTTATGGATTTGGTCTGGATTATTTTTTCCAGGCGCCTTAGAGAAAGATTTATCTGTTTAAGTTCGCGCGGTACTTCCAGCCGGGTTCTGATCTTATTTATTTCTTCCCAGTATTGATTGTTGTGGAATTCCTGAATTTCCGCCCGCAGGTCGGAGTCGCTAAGACCGCTTGTCAAGGTTGATTGGACGCGATTCAATTCTGCTGAAACCTCGTTTAACTTGGTCGCATCGGCTGGGCTACCGCCGGCTTTTTTTAGTTGCGAAGTGATAACCTTGATTTGTTGTTTCATTTCGCGGATTTGTTTTTGGACTTCTTTGACTTCGCGCGGATCAACAAATTCCTCGCGCGGCTGGATTTCCTCGCCTTTTTCAATCGGCTTGGCCGGCTGAGTTTGTTCCATTTTTGGTTGTTGGCTGGTCTGGTTTGAGGTGTCCGCCGGCAGAGGCGTTGTTGCTGTTTCTATTGGCGGCGGAGTTGAAGCGACACTCTCTAGTGGAAGATTGGCTTGGGCCAGATGTTGGATGCTGGCCAAATAAAACTCGCCGCCGGTGGCTAAATTAACTCCTTCCAAACCAAGCACTGTGGCGCCAATGACCGCGACTGCTGTTAACGCTAAAGAAAGATTCATTTTTTTTGTTTAGCCCGCGCCTTTCCCTATTATTCAAAAAGGCGCGGAGTTGTTTAAAATTTAACGCGACCTTTGTTTTTACCTCTATCTTCCCAATAGACCCCGCAAAATAATCTCCATAGATTTTAATTGATCTTTCATTTGATCGTAAATCGAAGATGTGGGCGTTGATGTCACACAAGCCGTGCCGTTCCAATATTGGCCACTCGTACAGTTAGTAGTACTCGTATTTACGCAAGCGCTGCCGCTCCAGTATTGTCCGCTGGGACAACTAGTGGAGGTGGTAGATGAAGTCACACAGGCCGTACCGTTCCAATATTGTCCCGAGGTACAAGTTGCAGATGTGGTTGCAGAACTAACACAATTTGATCCACTCCAATACTCTCCGCTGGGACAACTGGTAGATGTGGTAGGTGAAGTTACACAGGCCGATCCGTTCCAGTATTGGCCACTGCTACAGTTCGTAGAAGTAGTAGTGCTAGTTACGCAAGCTGTGCCATTCCAGTATTGACCGCTGGTACAGGCAGTGGTGGAAGTTGTTGATGAAGATGAACTGCAACCCGTGGCTGGAGTAGTAGAACAAGAATACAATGTCCCATTACCTGTGCGATAGTTTTGCATATTGGTGTCAAAGCAGGTGCTGTCTGAACCCATGGTATGCCAGCCGGAACCATATTGAGAACAGGAACCGGTTGAGGTGGTAGAGGTTGTAACGAAACTGGCGCAACTGGAATCAGCCGAATCAATCAAACCATCTCTATCGTTATCAATACCATCACTACAGAGAGCGGTGGAGTCCTCATATAACAGGGTGGTTTGAGTTGAACTGGTGGATGTTGTAGATGTTGTTGAAGTCACTCCCGTACAGCCCGATGTTGGTGTGGCGGAGCAAGAGTAAAGTGTGCCGTTGGTGGCGCGGTAACTGGTCATGTTGGTGTCAAAACATAATCCCGCGCTCATAGAATGCCAGCCGGAGCCGTATTGTGAGCAAGAATCTCCGGTCGTGGTAGTAGCGCCCAGCGTTTCATCGTTGTCAGCTGGTCCATAACACTCTCCATCAGACAGATCAATAAGACCGTCGCCATCATTGTCGCGCCCATCCGAACATTGAGTCGTGCCAGTGGTAGCAGTACTACTGACGCAAGCCGCGCCGTCAAAGTATTGAGTACTGGAACAAGTGGTAGCCACTCGGCATTTTTCGGCGCTGGGCATTCCAAAGTCAACGCTGGATGAAGTTCCGGCATTGGGCGACCAGATGTTAGCTCCGGTGGACACACTGACGCAGGCCGATTTTAGTTGTTCAATTCTGGCCTGATCAGCGTCGGTTCTGATCCACGACCTTAATCCCAAAGAATTCCAAATTTGCTCTTTTTGGCCGGCTGGAGTTGTTGTGGTGGTAGTGGTTGAGCCCGAACAGCCGGCGGTGGTCGCGGTGTCTCCTTTCTTGGCCGATCTAGTCATGGAGTTGTCGCAGAATACGGGGTTGCTGGCGGAATCGTTATACATGTAATGGCAACCGGTGCCCAACAACGCGGTCAAGTTACTGTCGCACGATTGTCCGCTAGTCGTTGTTGTAATAATCGTTTGATAAACAATGCCAAACTTGGTTTCGCATTCCGACGCCACGCCTTGGCCGGTGCCCGGACCGTTGGCGTAGCAGTAAGATCGGGCGTCGGCCGACGAGTAGACAATTTTACCGTTGCTAAACTTGTAAGGGAAAACCGAACCGGTGGTTGTGGTGGTGGTCTGCGTCGGCATGTTTAGTTCTACACTGGATTTGGCGCCGGAACGACAATCCGCCATGAGAACTTTGATTGGGAAAGATGATTTTTCAAGCGTGAGTATGGATGTCGTTGCCTCGGCGCGGCAACCCGGGTAACCCAGATACACCTCGGCGCCGTTGGTCTGCATGACGCTGTACTTCTGAATGCCATCGGGATCATATAAGGTAATGGAGTAACGGTTGGTATCCTGTCCGAAACTGGACGATTTTATGTCGGCGTAGGTATTATTTTGCGGAGTTTCTGGAGCGGGTGTGGATCTGGATTTACAAGCATAATAAACGCCGCATTGCGCGGATTTATAGGTAACGACTCGTTCTTCACCGGCCAGACAACTGTCCACTGTGGGCAAAGCCGGGCAGATTTCTTTTTTGGCGGTGTCTGTTTTAATCTGGCACACTGGGCAACTATTGGTGTCGTAGGGCGATTGGCCTTCTGCACAGACGGGCATATAGGTATAAACCGGGCAGGAACTGGGAGTAACAGTGGGACGGGTAAGGATTGGGGTGTTGGAACGGTCACTTTGCTGTTTTAATCCGCCCAGAACGCCCGAGTAAATTTCTTTAAACTTAGCAATCGTTTGCCGTCCAATCACGCCTACCGATGGCAATCCGTTTTTGGCCTGCCATTTTCTAACCGCCGCTTCGGTGCCGGCGCCATAATAGCCCGTAGCTAACCCTTCAGGGTAAATGGTTGGATCTTGAGACAAAAATTCCTGCAGTTGTCTCACATCCTCGCCCCGTGAACCGCGAAAAAGAGAACGAGTCAATGTCGGCGGAGAAATAAAAACGGTTTCGGTTTCACTTACATCCGATTCATCTATTACAACTGGAATTGTCGGAATGGTGGCTGATGGTGTCGTTAGAGCGGCAGGAGCGGTCACCGGCGCAGGTGTGGCCGATTTTAAGGAAGTAATTTCCTTTTGGAGCGAACTCATTTGGTTCAATAACAATTGAATCTGTTTTTGGAGTTCTTCAATTGTCGGCGCCGAAGAAGTTGTCTGGGCCTCTGCTGTCAAACCCAACGCCGCCGCCAACATCAGCGCTCCGAACCCGAGAGTAAGTAATTTTTTCATAAAAAAATTATTATTTAACTAATATTATTATTGTTTCCTAGAAGTTTATATATCTATTTTACCAAATTTTTATCTTTTCGATAACACTTTTCAAAACCTCCCAAATACTGGCTAGAGAGGGATTAAAGGTTGCCGATGAGGACGGGTTGGAACTGGTCGCGGTGAATATAAAATTATTACTTTCTACGGTTTTGTCGGTGGTGGCGCAGGTGACTTTATATAAATAAGTCGCTCCGGGGGCCAAACCGGCTATAGCAACACTATGGTCGGTGGCGGTGGTATCTTCGGTTCTGGCATTGCCAAAAGCCGTGCTGGCATCAAAATAGGCGGTGCCGACGCAAGCAATATTGGTTTCCCATTTTATGGTTACCCCAACATTTGATCCGGTATTGTTGGAGATAACTTCCGGACCATAGGAAATAATAGGCGCTTGAGACAAACTGGGTGTGGTAAAGGTGTAGTTTGCGGAATAACCGACATTACCGGCGCGATCGGTGACTTTAACCCTAACTTGGTAGGTGGTTGAAGGGGTTAGATTTTCTATATAGATCGCGGTGGACGAGGAAAAGTATTGATTGGATACCTCTTGGGTAGAGCCATAGTTTATATTAAGCCCATATTCGTAAACAGCGGTTACTTCTTCGCTAGGATTAGTTAGTATATAAATTTTTGTAGGCGCGACCGCTCTAAGAGTCAGCGTGACTGTGGGCGGTGTGGTGTCATTAAGAATAATCGGTTGCGCGGATGTCTCGGATGTTGTCGGAGTATTTATTGGCGGGGTTGTCGTTAGGCCGATTTCTTTTATTTTGGCGATTGTTTTTGGCCCAACTATTCCAATTGCCTCCACGCCATATTTCTGTTGCCATCTTTTAACGGCCTCCACCGTTTTTGGTCCGTAGTAACCCGTAGCCAAACCTTCGGGATAGATTTCTTTATCACGCGACAGAAACTCTTGAAGTGATCTGACATCATCACCGCGTGTTCCTAATGATAACGATCGGGTGAACGCTGGGATGGTAATCTTTTGAGCCAATACCAAAACCGGCGCTGTAATTAGAACCAGCAACAATATCATCACTAAAAAAAATATCGCGCCTTTCATCACAAATATACTTTAATTGTCTGCTTATCCAAAAGATATGGCAAT
>ERZ1292629.1390-Hain-H43-01um-R1-1390-length-23697-cov-17_pt1 | contig 23697 bp, 46 predicted proteins | sample MGYA00564399_ERZ1292629 | MGnify/ENA primary metagenome ERZ1292629 (study PRJEB36523, sample SAMEA6512636) | groundwater metagenome | collected 2019-01-08 | study: AquaDiva: Metagenomics assemblies of 32 groundwater samples | reverse complement strand
CATTCATGAAAGTGGTGATCGCAACCCCCTTCTACGAACTGAAGGGGTTCTCGCCTTACATTGCCTCGCTCATCGAGACGGTGCGCCTGCTTACGGCCTGCGGGATTGACTGGCGGTTCATGGATTTGTCGGGTGACTCATACGTTCACCGGGCGAGGAATACGATGTGTTCGCAATTCCTTGAAGATCCTGATGCAACGGACCTCTTTTTCATTGATAGCGACATGAGTTGGAACCCGGATGCCTTTATCAAGATGTGTCTCCTGCCCGATGGCGTCTTGGGAGGTTCCTACCCGGTCAAGAATGGTTGGGATAACTGGACCAGCATCCCGCGCCTATATCAAGAAGATGGCGGAACGCACTACAAAGGCCGGGAACTTGGCGATGGCACGGCACTCCTTGAGGCGCATGTCCTTGCAGGCGGGTTTCTGCGCATCAAGCGTCACGTCCTCGAAGCGTTCCGCGAGAAGTACCCCGATCTCTGGTACGTCGAACCTTCGACTGACCCCAAGAATCCGCAAAAACGGTACACGCAATTCTTCGAGGCGGGGAATATCGAGCACATGTTCTACGGTGAGGACCATTCATTCTCGAAACGTCTGCGGGACATGGGCATTCAAATGCTCATCTACCCGAATGCGACCATCTCGCACTACGGCGTGAAGGGGTGGACCGGGAACTTGGACACGTTCCTCAAGGAACAGAAGAAGATCAACGAACAACCGCAAGCCGGAGCACACTGACATGGCAAGCGTATCCACGATGATTCTGCGGTCCATGCGTCTGACGGGCGAGAAGGAGCGCGGGGATACGCTTTCGACAAATGAGCAAACGGAATTGCTCGCCGAACTGAACACGATGCTTGAATCGTGGTCCATCGAGCGCGCGATGTGCTACCAGATCGTGCAGGAGAGTTTCAGTCTTTCCAGTTCGGTCGGCAGTTACACCATTGGCTCGGGCGGTGCGTTCAACACCACGCGCCCGGTCAAGATCGTTGACCCTTGTTTCATACGTGATTCATCGGACCTTGATAGCCCCTTGAAGATCCTCGACGCCTCGGCCTACGGGCGAATAGTTCAAAAGAATATCGACGGAACCTATCCGGGCTATCTTTTTTATGATGGTGCGTTCGCTTCCTCCCTCGGGACGATCTTTCTCTATCCAGAGCCGCAGGCGGGACTCACGCTCTATATCAACTCGTGGCAGCAATTGCAGAGTTTTGCCAACGTCTCCACAGCGGTTGCGCTGCCACCAGGATACCAAAGGGCGATTGAATTCAACTTTGCTATCGAAATGAGCGGTGGCTATACGAAAGTATCTCCAGAAGTGGCGAAGATTGCACGCGAATCGAAGGCTGCGGTCAAGAGTCTCAACCTGCCCGATGCCTTCATGAGAATGGATGTCGGCATTATCCAGACCTATACCAGCAACATTCTGACGGGACCGTAATCATGGCAACTACAAATTTTGTAAACGGCTCAACGCTATCGGATGACGGATGGTTCAACGACGTTGACGCGCTGACTTACGAAGGACTGCTCTTGGCTAATGTCAAGCTAGGGGCTTTCTACATCAGCCGCGCGGGTACGGCAGCGGGCTTCTCGCTGGATGCGAGCAATAATGCGACGCTTTCCGGCAATCTTACCATTGGTGCATCCGCTTGTACTTTCAATGCAACCAATGGCAATTCAGTTATTGGCGGGACGCTGCAAGTCGGATCAACGACCACGTTTACAACTGGCGACATCAATTTGACTTCGGGGGCATCCATACTGGCATTCAATCCTGGTGGAACGGGAACCAGAACCGGACAGATATATCGCCTGAATGACACAGAAATTTTACACTTTGACACTGAAGGAATCGGTGATTGGTTCTCGGTTAACTTGAATACCCGCATCATCACAATGGCGGTTTATGGGGCGGGCACGGCGACATTCAGTGCAGCGGGAGTCATCAGTTCGGTATCGGATGAGCGCCTGAAGATCAAAGATGGCGTAATTGCCGACCCGATTCCGATGTTGATGGCGCTGGACCCCGGCTATTTCTACGGCAAGCCCGAGGCGCACTTGGGACCGGACCGGCAACTCGGGTTCTACGCGCAGAACGTGCGCGTAGCCATCGGCCCGGAAGCGGCTCCTGATCCCCTAGATGGCAGACCGTGGGGATATTTTGACCGTTCTGTGTTGGCGGTTGCCATCGAATCCATGAAGCGGCACGAAACCCGTCTTAGGGCGCTTGAGGCAACTATCTAATGAACGTAGACATCAATCTTGTCATCGAGCATTTGAAAGCCGAACTCGGTAATCTCGTCTATCAGCTTGCAGTTAAGGAAGTGATCATCGGTCAATTGCGCAAAGAACTGGAAGATGGAAAAGCTTCTGACGCTGCCGATCATAAATCCACTTAACACGCGGGTTTCGGCCACCAATCCGCTGCCAGCATCCTCTGGCGTCATCGGTATTGGTGTCGTTGGCGTCATGGTGATCGGGCAATCGGTTGACCCAACCGACAAGGATGCGCGCTACGTCAATTGTTTCAAGCACACGGTTGGCGACAGGTTCTATTGCATCAAGCGTTCCGGATTGCCCGCACTGGAAACCGTGCAAGCCGGTTCAATCGGGACGGCAATCATGGTATGGACGGGCAGGAGCGCAGGTGACGAACGGATTACGGCCTATGGTGCGGTCAGTTCCAGTATTTACAACACGACGACCCTGATTGCGACCAACAATAGCGTTACGTCGAACATTTCCAGCCGCGCCACGAGCATTACGGAAACGATGGTCAACAACAATCCGGTTCTCTACATCACGGCGAGCAACAGCAAATCATGGTTCTACGATCCTTCTGTATCGAGCAGCATCATGCAGATCACGAACGCCAATTTTCCGGGGAACGCCGGATTGACGCTCGCCGGATTTGGCTCGCACTTGGATGGCTACACTTTCCAGATGGACACGCGCGGCGGAATCTGGAATGCAAACCTAAACACGATCAGCACTTGGACGGCAACCGGCACGATCAACGCGAATATCTATCCTGACAAGGGCATTGGGTGCCTGCGCTGGAAACAATACATCATCGGTTTTGGCTCGGAGTCGATGGAATTCTTCTACAATGCTGGGAACGCCCAAGGCTCGCCACTATCCCGCATTGCCAACATGGCGCAGAAGGTCGGGGCGGTCCACGCTGATGCGATCACGAGCATTTCCGATTCGATATTCTTCTGTGGTTCAACGTCGCAGGGCGGTCTGTCGATCTATCTGTTCGATGGTCAAGTATCCCGCGTCTCACCTCCTGAAATTGATGCCTTGTTGCTCTTGGCGGGTGCTGGCAACATCAAGCTCACGGCGCTGCGTGATTTAGGATTGTCGTTCATCATCGTCAAGGCGGGTTCGTCGCAATACGCCTATTGCATCGAAGAAAAATTCTGGTTCATCTGGATTTCGCATCTCGGGTTCGTGCGCTTTGCGGGGCTTTCGGTAGGCACGGCTACGCAAGTCGTCTATGGGGTGTCGGAATTGGTGACTAGCGGCAAGACCTATACGATCAATCCGGCAAGCCGCGTCTTTCAGGATGACGGACAAGTCTTCTATGCGAGGGCGCAATTGCAGCCGATTGATCCGGGCCAAGGGGAATTCACTGTCTATAGAGAAGCCGAGATCAAGGCCGATGTCGAATCCAGCACATCAAACTTGATGCTCGAATGGACGGATGATGATTACCTAACCTACTCTGCGCCGCGCACCTTGGATCTGTCGCAAAACCATCCTTATGCGACACGATTGGGCGGCACAAGAACTCCAAGGGCGTTTGCGATGGTGCATAGCGCCAATATGCCGATGCGGCTTGAGAAACTACGCCTGAAGGTCTCCATTGGAAAATGAACGACATTCAACAATGGTGGGCGATTGTCAAACGGCAATCGTGGGCATTCCACGACCTGATCGGGCAGGGAAGTCCCTTACCGATAGCCGATGGCGGTACGGGTACGTCCACCGTGGCATTGCTGACTTCGACGCTTGGCCTGAGTTCGATGGCCTACCAGGCATCGAGCAACGTAGCGATTACGGGCGGATCCGCGACCGGCTTGAGCCACGTCAGCACCGCCACCGTCAGTACGGCTACGGTGTACGCGCCGACACTGGTATCAACGACAGCGATCAGTACCGATACCCTGCGGGCAGTCACCAACGTAAGTTCCGCTACCGTGTCTACCGGCATGGTCTCTGCCGGATCATTGGCGGTGACTGGACAGGTCAGTTTGTCGGCAGTAACGACCATTACGAACGCGCATTCCCCGTATACGGTGCTGCCAGCCGACCGCCTTATTCGCTGCAATGCCTCCAGCGGCTCGATCACGGTGCTCATGCCTTATGCGTCTACCGCGATTCGGGATATCTTCGTCAAGAAGGTGGATTCAAGCGTAAGCACGGTAACGATTTCGAGCATCGCAACAGATACCTTCGACGGGAAGGTGACGACGCAGATTGCCTCACAATATGGCGTCAAGGCGTTCATCAACGGGACTTCGAGCAATTGGGACCGGCTGAACGTGAATACGCTCTAGGAGCCTGATATGGCAACACTTGCTGACGCGCAACGCTACTACCAAGGCGATATCTCGGACAATCCCGAGTTTTCCGCCTATTGGCCGATGTTTGGCGATCCGCCCGACGATCCTAACTGGTGGTTCACGCCAGATGGGCAACTGACGCCCGCAGCCGAAAAATGGTTCGCAGCCGCCCAATCCTCTGGCGATGCCACAGCGCAGCAACAAGCGTCCAGCGACGATAGCGGATTGTTGGGGCTTGGGGAGTTTGGCGATCTGGCCGCATTGGGCGCAGGAGCCTATTTCGCATGGCCTTACTTGGCTGGGACGGCTGGCGCGACGGCAGGGGCTACCGCAGGGGCAGGATTGGGTGACGCTGCGCTAGGCGCGTTCTACGGCGATCTAGGGCTTGGTGGCGCGACGGCAGCTACGGGGCTAGGCGGGGCGCTTGCTGAAGCTCCTTGGGGTGCCGGTGAAGCGGTCTCTGGTTCCTATGCTCCTGCGGCCGGTGAATTGGCTGGTGCTGCTGCGAGCTATGGAAGCGGGGCTGTCAGTGTCTCCACGGCCCTCACCGCCGCCAACGCCATCAAGAACATTCTCGCAAGTGGTGGTTCGTCTGACGACTGGATGAAGGTCATCGGGGCGCTCGGGCCAGCCGCGCTTGGAGCACTCGGGAGCTACCAGCAGTCGGGACAACTCTCCGATCTCGCGCGTCAGCAATTGCAGGCCGAGCAATCCCGCTACGAGGATATCGTCAAGCGCGAGCAGGAACGGTTCGGCGTGCTCACAGGCCGCGAAGATACGGCCATTGCACGCCAGCAGGCCGCGATGGAGGACTTGCTGCGCCGCGAGCAGGAACGGTTCGTCCTCCTGACTGGCCGCGAGGATGCGGCAATCAAGCGCCAACTGGACGCCATCGAGTACGCCCGCGCCCAAGGCGCACCTTTCAGGGATCGCTATGCGGCGCTTGAGAAAGATCCATCCAGCTATCTCACGTCGCCAGAAGTACAGGCGTCGGTGGGACAGGGAACGAACGCCCTTGCACGCTCGTTGTCGGCCAAGGTCGGCAACCCCATCGAGAACCCGACCGCGCTAGGCGAGATTCAGGGCTACGCGACGAACACCCTGTTCGGGAAGCTCAGCGAGGAAAAGAACCGCCTCGCCCAACTGGGCTGGGGCGGATCATATGGCAGCGCAGGGGCGACCATTCCGGGGATCGGCACGAGCCTGCCAAGCGGTGTCAGTGGCCCCGTACCGGGCATCGGCACATCGCTGACCGGTACGCCATCTACCGGCTCGAATACGCTAGGAACCGGCGTCTACGATGCCTCCAAGGCAGCGACAGGGGCGGATTCGGGCCTGTGGAACTCCCTCGGCCTTGGCCTACAGCGCGTATTTGACCCGCAGCCCTCTGGTACGGAAAGTCTTGCCAACCTGTTCAAGCAATTGCAGGGTAGCGGCATCTTCTCGGTGAAATGACATGTCACTTTCCAGCGTACTAGGCAATATCCCCGGTGCGGCCGGTTGGCTCGCAGGGGCCGAGGAACAGCGCAATCGCGGCACGCAGGAACTCGGGCAGGCGACGAGCCTGATGGGCCTCATCCAGCACATGCAGCAGCAGCAGGCGGCGCAGAAGAAGATGCAGCAAGACGAATTGCTGCGCCGTGCCGTCTCTGAAGCCGGATCGCCAGAGGCGGCGATTCCACTACTCATCAAGCAAGGGCCAGAAGGGATCAGACTGGCAGGTGTGCTCGCCGAGGCAACGAAGGATATGCGTCCCAAGGTACAGGAACCGTTTACCCTTTCGCCTGGGGCAAGGCGTTTCGGCCCCGATGGCAAACTGATTGCCGAGGCTCCGCCTACGCCAGAGAAACCGGAAGCATCGCCAGAGATCGTAAGGTTGTTGAAAATGGCAGAAGGATTGCCGCAGGGGCATCCGATGCGAGCGGCTATTGAACGGCGCATCCAGGTAATGAATAAAGACCCGTCAACGATTATCAACATGCAGCAACCTCGGCAAGTACAGTTGACGACGGATGAACAAGGTAATCAGCTTGTGGTAAGTCCTGATGGGACGGCAAGCCCACTACGAACTCCTGAAGGCGCTCCAATTCGCAGACCCCCGTCTCCGGCCACACTGAAGGCGGAAATAGCGAAGCGAAAAACGGTGACAGATTTGAACGAAGCAATCAGAGAGCTTGAGAAGGCAACCGCCGAGGGCGGCTTGATTGACAAATCCACCGGAAGCGGTGCTGGAGCACTGGTTGATATGGCCGGTAACTTCGTTGGCTACGCGACCCCAGGTGCCCGCGCCGTGGGGCAGTTGCAGCCGATTTTCGACCTTGCGCTTAAAATGGTGCCGCGCTTCGAGGGGCCGCAATCCGACAAGGACACGCAGAGTTACAAGGAAGCTGCTGGACAGATTGCGAATCCGAATATTCCGAACAAAACAAAAAAGGATGCAGGCAAGACGCTGCTTCGACTGATGAAGGCGCGTCGCGGGCAATTCATGTCCAAGGAATTTGTCGGCACGGAAGCCGACACTGCACCACAAGGCAGTGGCATCAAATTCCTTGGGTTTGAGTAATCATGCCCATTGCACGCTTTCAACTTCCCGATGGCCGTGTGGCCCGCTTCGAGGTTCCTGAAGGCACGACGCCTGAGCAGGCGCAGCAGCAGATTGAAGCGCATCTTGCAACCGTACCGCCAGCGCAGGCAACGAAATCGCAAGCCGAGACAGCGCCCGATGAAGCCGAAATGTTAGCTGGAAAACCAGCCGTGCGTTTTGCTCTAGGAGCGGCAGCGCCTTTTCTTGGTGCGGCGCAACTAGGCGCTGAAGCTGTAGGTGCAACTGGCGTTACCGAGCACCTGAAGCGCCTTGAACAGATAAAGAAACGTGGGATGACGCCTGCCGCCGATCTTGCGAATCTCAAGCAGGCGCGCGATCAGTTATCGAAACTCAAGGGTTACGAAGCGACCATTGCGCGCATTGACGAACAGATAGCTGCGCTCGGTGAAGCGCCTAGCGCGCGACCAGAGGATGCCGGATTCGATGTAGCAGGACTAGCAGGCACAGTCATGTCGCCCGCCGTGCTTGGTGCCATGAAGATCCCGGCTGCTGGAAGCGTCTTGGGACGTGCAGGACAAGGTGCTGCACTCGGCGCGGCCTTCGGTGCGGCTTCTCCGGTAACGCATGGCGATGATTTCTGGACAACCAAGGCAGGACAGACCGCAACTGGCGCCGTCATTGGTGGCGTGATTCCTCCGGCTATTGAGGCTGTACGCAAGGTCGGTGGCGTCGTGCGTAACATGCTCGATCCATTGCTGCCCGGTGGGGCCGAGCGTGGCGCAGGCCGAATCTTGGCGGAAGCCGCAGGGCCGAAGCGCGCGGGCATTGAGGCAGAACTTGCCAAAGAACAGATGCTTGTGCCGAGGAGTCAACCGACTGGGGCGGAAGCCGCTGCGCGGGCCGGTAGCCCTGAATTCTCTGCGTTGCAGCAGATTGCGCGCGAGCACAAGCCGAGCGCCTACAGCGACATTGCCAAGACACAGGAAGCGGCGCGGCAGGCGTCGATTCAGAGTTTCGGAAAGGACAAGGTTGCTATCAAGGCGGCTGAAAAACTCAGGTCCGAAGCCGCCGAAGAAGCCTACGGGGCTATTCGCTATCTCAAGGTCGATCCTCGATCCGATGTCGAAATAATGCAGGATGCCATTGGCCGAGCGCGCGGCGCGCAGTTCTCAATTGCCGGTCGTGAAGATTTCACTGGGAAAGCAGGCGCAGCGAGGGATTGGGGCCGATTTGCAACAACTGCCGCAGAGACAGAAACTCGCTTGGCACAGTCGGCAGGAATGCGGACGCCATCTGATCTTACGGCTTCACGATTGCAACTGCGCAATCAAGCAGAGACAGCAGCACGTGATGCATTGGAAATTGCGAAGTCCAAACTCGGAGAGGAAAAGTTTCTTGAGAATACCCTTAATCTTCTGAAGCAGACAGTAGGAATGGAAGAGAAGAACTTGCAATTTTTCCTTCGCAGACCCTCGGTGCGCGAAGCCGTCAAGGATGCCATGCAAAGCGCGCTGGAAACGGGAAGCTATTTCCCCACGAAAGCAGGAGATAAATTCTCTGTCGGAAATCTTCAGCGGATCAAGGAATCGCTTGATGCTGGGATTCTTGCAGCGCAAAATGCCGCGAGAGCAGGCAAGCGACCCGAACTGTCGCAGGCTGAATTGGAAGGCACTAAGCGCGCGTTCGTGAAATGGCTATCTGCGAAATCGCCAGAATGGCAAGCGGCACGACACGAATATTTGTTGAACAGTAGGCCGCTCAATGAAATGGCTGTAGGGCAGGAACTTGAGGCGGCGCTTAGTAAGCCGATTGGGGAGGGTGAACGCGCCGGAGTATTCGCAGGGGCGATCCGCGAAGCGCCACGCACGATCAAGAAGGCAACAGGGCAGCCGCGTTTCGAGGACTTGGAAGAAGTCCTGCAACCAGAGAATCTAGGAAAGGTGAAAGATGTTCTCGCCGATCTTGCTCGCAAGGCCGAATTTGAGCGCCTTGTGCCTCTTGGCCGCAGCAAAGCGGCGCAGATCGCGCAGCCATTCGGCTTTCCTGCCACTGGACCATTGAATCAGTCCTACATGATTTTCAAGACGATATTAGGGCGTGTCTCCAAAGGCATCAATGAAAAGACGCTTGATACGATGGCCGATGCACTGGAATTGCCATCATCCACATTAAAACTGTTGCAGCGCGCCCCGACCGAGAAACAAGCGCAACTCATTGACCAGATCATCAGCATGAAGCTAGGACGTGGTGCTATCGCTGCTGGGGCTTCGTTGTCAGGCGAGGGGGTGCAACAATGAGCTTGTGGACCCGTTTTTGGTGCTGCCTCGGCATGTGCGCCATCTTCATCCTGCTCGTGGGCTGCACCACGTTCGGCGGGGAGCCGGAGCAGATCGCCAACTGGCCCAAGTTACGCATCATCGAGCATCGCGTCACGGCAGCCGAGGCGAGCGCCGCCTGCCAGCAGTACGCTCCTTGGTGGGGTACGGCGCACGGCTGCGCGATCTTCTACCCTACCGAGTGCCACGTCTGGGCGTCGCTGGGAACATTCGAGAACGAGATCGTCGCCATCGAGCGCGACAACTGCAATGGCAGGGCGCGTCCCTACTGGCGGGCTAGGCTCACAGAATTGCGCGACAAGATCAACGGGATCAACAACAAGAAGGACTGAGACATGGATGCCTTAGTCGCAGCTATCGGCAAGACGGAAAACATCGCGGTCATCATTCTGATCCTGATGTGCGCCGGATTGGGCTATACGCATATCGTGTGGCGCAAAGAGGAACGCGAGGACAGGGGCAAGATGCTTGAAGCCTTCAATAGCATCACGACGGCCTTGAACGAGTTGAGGGTGGCGATTGCAGCCATGACGGGGAAATCGGTATGAACCTCGGTAGACAATTATTGCGCTGGATCTATCCCAAGCAGGAGGCGCAGCGCATGGAGCTTCGCAAGATGATCCTGCAAGTCGAGGCTTGCGCCGAGGACATGATCCGCACGGTGCGCGGGACACATAAGCCCGATCTGGACAAGTTCCGGCACCCGAAGAAGATGAACGGGGCGCCGAAGTGATCCTACTCGAAGATTTGAAGGCGATCTGTCCGCAGACCAAGACCGGCCGCTTGGCGATATTCGTCGAGGCGCTGAACGGCGCGATGGAGGAATTCGAGATCAACACGCCGGAGCGCGAGGCGTGCTTTCTGGCACAAGTGGCGCACGAATCCGGCGGATTCAACTATGTCAGGGAACTGGCATCCGGGGAGGCGTATGAGGGCAGACACGATCTCGGCAATACCCACGTTGGCGATGGCAAGCTATTCAAGGGCCGTGGACTTATACAGATTACAGGTCGCACTAACTATCGAGAGTGCGGTGATGCTCTCGGTCTTGACCTCGTGGGTAATCCTCGCCTTCTCGAAGAACCCGATCTGGCCGCGAAGTCGGCGGCGTGGTTCTGGCGAGACAGGGGACTGAACGAAATGGCCGACAAGGGCGACATGAAGGCCATCACCAAGCGGATCAATGGCGGCTTGAACGGCTATGGGGATAGACTGGTGTACTGGGAAAGAGCAAAGGCGGTGCTGGCGTGATGCCAATCATTATTTCTAGAAAAGACGCAATAACAATCGGCGCGAGGCGTTATTTTACTAATAAACCATGCGTGCGCGGCCACATAGTTGAACGTCATGTAAGTAATAATCGCTGTGTAGTCTGTCAAAATCTCTATGCGTCGGCGGCGATTCGGCTGCAAGGTCCAGCGCCTTAAGCCTCTGGCCCATTCGATAGCTGAGGATGAACTCGCGCAAGTACATCGCGCACAGTTCACGGCATCGGCCCTCGTCTGCCTCTTGACCACCGAACTTTGCTAGGCTGATGCCGTTACGCTTGATGTGCGCGATCTCACGCTCGATGTCGGTCATCGAATATCCAAGTTATGAAGTGCTTCCTCAACGCGATTTCCCCATTCTTTCCTCGGGAACGATCTCGCATATAGGAAAGCGATTAGCTCTCCTGCACTGAATCCCCCTCTGCAATCTCCTACGATCATCGCTTCTTGTGGCCCGAATACGGTGCTGTAGACTTCGTAGGCAGCCATATACACAGCACGATTAACACTAGCACCACGAGAGGGGTGACTGCGTGACACTGCCTGAACCGGAAACGTATCACGATCGGTCATGTGCCTCCCTCGCGCTTGAGGGCGCGGAGTTGCTTCAAGTTGTCCCATGCTTCTTGCATCCTAGCCGTCCACAGTATCGGATCGTTAGACGGATGCGGCAGTTCGTCATCACCACGTAGCGCGGCCACTTCGAGCAGCTCGTCCACGGCGTTTGTAAGAGCTAGCGCATCGTTCTTCGCCGTGGCGAGTTCGGCTTCGGCTCGTTCGGCGCGTTCTCGTTGCGTAATCACGTTAAACCGTGCCGCAGTCAAATCCAGAGTCAGCCGCTCGTTCTTGGCCTGCAATCCTTGTGCACACGCCTTGGAGTGATTAAGCTCAGCCTTCATTTCGTGGAAGCGCCTTGCAATCTCTGTAGCTGCGTCCTTGATCTCATCCTCATTGTTCGGATCGAAGGATATGAGTTCATCGGCGAACAGTTTCCACCCCGCAAGCTCGGCCTCCAGCGCGTCGAGGCGCTCGGCGCGAACGTACTTGATTTTTTGGTACCCTTGTCCTGCCGTAGTGTAGATACGTTGTCCAAGACCTCCAAGATCGTCATATAGCCGTGTGTCCCGAATCATTAGGAAATCGGGCCACTCTGCGAGGCCACCAGACCAACCGCTCACGTCGCCTCCCTTCCCTCTCGATCCCAGTAGATTTTAGGTGAACGGATGTACTCGCTTTCCATCAAGTACTTATCAGGATCATCGCGTCCAAACGTGACGCCGTAAGCTGTGCCGCCCCAAGCGTTTGTGTACTCAACGATGCGTTTGGGATCGTCATCGTCGTAGAGTCCAGAAACGATGTCGTCTGCAATCTTCTTTGACACAGTTCCCATTACGCCTCCCTGCGTCACGACTTCTGCCAGCAACTTAGTACCCAGCCAATCGGGATACCGATACAGATGCCTGCAACAACGCCGAACCATGCCATGAACACGAGTGCTTCCATGACGGTCATGGCTTGAGTATCCCGCGCACTTCCGCCGCTGTCGGCAGGCGCTTTGGCTCCATTCTGGCGCGGATTTTCCCAGCAAGAATTTCGGCCCCATCGCTCATGCCATCGGTGCGAGGATTGGCCCTACCCGGACCACGCCCGGTCTTGTACGCCTTCCACGCTTCAAGCGCCTCGTCGTCGCACAACTGCGCACACGCCTCATTTTCCTCGCGCCGGATCTCGGCGGCGAGTTGGCGCACTTGCTCGGCACATTCCGGCTTGAACTGAAAGCACGTCGCACCGTTCCAGCTTGCCATCAACGCTTCCAAGCGTGATACCAAGTCGATCATCGTTTTATTGCTCCAATGGCTTGCAGGGCTTCGTCCACGCTGTTAACAACGTACACCGTGCCGCGCCAGTTGTTGATAAATTCTTCTTCTGCGCCCGTAAGTTTTCTTGCTGACGGCGGCTTGGCTCCATCCTTTACTTCAAGGAAATGGTTGTCGCCGAGAAAGCCGCAGGCGAGGTCGGGGAATCCGCCTCCGAGGCGCGAGCAGTCGTGGACGGACGCGCCGATCTTGCGCAGGGCGCGCACGATTTCTAGCTGATTGCGATCTACGCGGCGCGCTCTCATGGGAACATCCGTTCCTGCCGCTGCGCGTTCGTGATGCGCTCGCAGGCGATGTCGAAGTATTTTGGCTCGATCTCGATGCCGATGAACTTGCGGCCGGCTGCTTGGCAAGCAATCCCTGTCGTCCCGCTTCCCATAAAGGGGTCCAGCACAGTCCCTTCCCCCCAATTACCGACAAGCCATGTCGCGTGCTTTATGCTGCGAGGGGCTGGATGGTCAACGACGCCTCGCATGGATTGCGTCTGGACTGGCCCCTTGAGCTGCGACGCTGCGAGCTCCTGGGATTGATTTCGGCCACGCTCCAAACGAATAAGCAACATCGTTGCCAGTTAGAAAACGACCAAGATGCCCTACTGCCGCGTAACGCATCCACATGACTTGTCTGAATTCGAGCTGCGTCGGGACAGCACAGAGGAAACGAGGGTCGCAATCGTTCCGCATCCACACCACGGCGCGATCCGGCAATGTTGAGAGTGCGCGCCACATTCCGGCGAATAACGCCAGCGGATCATCAGAACCTTGAAACATTCCAACAGGACACGTAGGCCATACCGGATCAGTAATCACCGCGTCCACCTTCGGCATCGTCGGCAGGATTTCCAAGCAATCGCCAAGGTACAGCGTCGCGTTGCCGATCACCTCGCGGCGCTTCCAAGGATCAGTCATTGTTTTACAGCGAGTAGTTTCTTTGGAACATGATCTTTCATTATCTGCTTCCATGTGTAGCGCGGCTTTCTGTCTTGTAAGGATGCGTAGTTTCCCCATCCCCATACCAATACGAACCAATCGCCCTTTGCGTCTACTTTCCAATGTTGTTGTCCTAACTGGAAAGTACGCTCAATAAGCTCTGGCTTCATTCCGGCTCATGTGGTTCGTCGTCTCGCAGCGGCGACCCTTGGAGGTCGTATTTGTGGAGTAGCTGATAGGCTTTCCCAGCCCACACTTTGATGCCAAGATCGCCGATTTCTTTCCGAGCCAACCATACGCCGCGACGAATCATCGTTGCTAAGTCGGCAGCTACTTTCTCGTGGAAGTCGCTTTCGCAAGCAGGGCACGCGCCTTTGGGGCTTGGCATTGGGCCATGCACTTCGCAGATAATCACTGGCATTTTAAATTCGACTACTGGATTCAGAGGTTGGATGTTTTTCATTGTTTAATTATCTTGGTGATGGATGATTATTGCCCCAGTAATTTCATGTTCACCTAAACCGTGCTGTTCGGTGACAAACTCAACCATAGGGACACACCAACATTTACCACGAGAATTTGTAGAGTGTTCTTTACCGAATGTCGGGTAAACATGGTGAATCCTATCTTCAGGAAGTACTTGAAGTGGATCAGGACTCAAAACACCATTAGCTAGGTGGTCAATCTTCATAAGCAAATCCCCGATGGTGAGCAAAACCTAGCCAGCCTAGAGCCAACCAGGTTTCCTTCAATACGCATCCCCGACGGAGCCGCATATACCCGGTAGCCTTTCGTCCTAGGCCGCTGCCTTCGCCAGCCTTCCGCCGTCTCAGAACCTTGCCCACAATGGCGGTTGTCCCCTGCGCTTGCCGGTGAGTCCCCGACACGCAGGCGGTGCGAAGCCCCTTGGTAGGGATACCCAGTCGTGATTGTCCCTTGGGCGGCGGAACGGTGCGCTTTCGGGCGTCTGGATACCCCTGCGAAGGGGCTCAATTGCCGTTCCGCTGCTGGCCGGACAATCAAATCCGGGTGCTTACGCACGATCAGCATCTTGCATTCGTCCATCAGATTTGTCAATGCTGCGGTGCAGCGAGTAGGCGGCGAACGCCTTGCGCCCCCTGCGCTCCATGCGCGTGTCTATGGCGTGGCCTGCCTCGCGCAGATCGGCTATGCGAGCGGCAAGGCGCAGAATTCCGTACTGCTGCAAGGCGAAGAACGGCGTGAGTTCAGCGCCACTCTGCAAATGGTGCAGCACGTTCCACTCCTGCGAGCCTTCGAGGATGCGACCGCGTTTCATGGCGTCACGGCAGATCTATCTCGCCGCCGCTAGCGCGGACAATTTCAGAGATGACAATCCCACCTAATATCAAAGGCCAAACTAGTAGACACATCAGACTTACTGGTACGAGAAACGCCTTGTCGCCTTTCATTACATCGGTAGCGATGACATTGGCGACAATGCACCATGCAGTAACGATCCCCATGAACAAGTAAAGGGAAAAGTTTTCTGCCCCGACAATGATAATCATCACTTCCTCGCTACGAATGCCAGCGCCGTCAGGCTGACCAATGATGCTGTCCCGAATGCGCCGAGCAGCATCAGGTCATTGTTGAGTCGTTGGGCGAGAACGTAGAAGGCGGTCCACACGATGAACATCAATACGCCGAATCCGATGGTTCTCATTTGACGGCCCTCCAAATCCAGCGCAGCACGAGGAAGATCAGCACTACCTTGATGCCAGTAACGATAGGGCGGCTCTCGAATTCCGCGAGCCATGCGTCAAACTTTGATTCCAAGCGATTCATTACGTCAGTCATGTCATTCCTTTATGTTGATAGAACGAAAGATCCCCGCCCGCGACCGCCTGCGCCCAAAGGAGGGAGTAGCGCAGGCTTGGACATGGCCGGGGCGGGGAGTTAGTCATTGCTTCGCTGCCCTGCGTTTGACGATGCGCTGCACTCCACATCGTTTGCACACGCGCAGCAAGTGCGGATCGTGCGGCACAAGGGCAGGATCTTCATCCCCGGTGATTATGGGAGCGATGGCAATCAACTGCTCGGCAATGTGCAGCCTGCGCCAATGATGGCGGCGCAGCATCCAGCAGATGACGCGGCCGAGGTTCATAATTCTGTTTTCGTTTGCGTTAGTCCACAGCGCAAGCACTGACGCCGTTGCTCTATCCATGTTGCATGGATAGGTTGAGTAGTGAATGCCCGCGTAATCTGTCCTTCCATGTCATAGAGAATCCATTTAGTCCACTTGTGTATGCCAAACCAGCAACGCTTGGCGATTTCAGGTTCGCTTATTTCTTCCTCCAATTCCTATTGAACGCATCGCGCGGCGCCTGCGCCTTGTGGCGCACGGGCGGCTTGCGCTCGTGGGTGCGCACGGGCAGCTTGGCGGCGAGGCGCACGGCGGCTTGTGGTATGTCGCCCTTCATGGCTGCGGCCTATAGCCCGTCTTGGCTTGGTGGTAGGCAAGCAGCGCCTTGAAGCACTCCCAGCCTTTCGCAAGATCCTGCTGGCTCCACTCAAACACGTGGGCGAGGCCTGGCTGGGTGGTACTCACGAACACGTTGGCGCAGCCTGCCAACGGCATTCCTAGGCCGACACGGTAGGCGGCAAGCTGCATGGCCTGCTCATCCCACCCTTTCGGTAACTTGTCGGGACCGAATTCCTTGGTCTTGAAGTCGATCACAAAGCCGTCGCAAGACAGATCGACCTTGCCACCGTAGCCCTGCGGATCGGCAAAGGATCGCTCTGCCGTCCACAAGTTGACCCCGTAGGCGGCCTTGACGGCATCGCAGGCCCCCACCACATGAGCGAGCATGTCATCGCTGGCCCTGCGACCCTCATATTGCCCCTGGATGGCTGCGTGGATGGCAGTACCCTTCTCCATTGCCTTCTTCGCCTGCTCGCGGCTGTCGGCAAGGATTCGGGCCAGATAGGCATCCTCGGATTCAAGGTTGATCTTGGGGAGCGTGAGCGCGGCGAGCAATACCTGCTGTTGCTTCCAGAGTTCGAGTCCAGGCGAGGCAGCCATGCGCGTAATCGTGGTAACGCTCGGGTAGAGGTTCAGTTTACGGGCATCGCGCAACGTGGTCGGGCGAGGCTCGCCGTTCTTGGCGATGATCTCGTAGGCGGCCGAGCCATCGGCCTTGTACCAATGGCCCGACTCAGCGGCATGGGTAGCGGTGAGGAGCATCAGAATGCCGCTTCGTCGGACTCGAAACCTTCTTCGAGATCATCTTTGGCAAGAGCGCGCCCCGGCGAGCGTTGCAACTCGAGCCATTCCGGCGACGATTGAATCAGTTTCTTGATGCCATCGGAAAGAGACTCAAACGTTTTTGCATCATACTCATCGAGCGAAAAATACATGCTCGGGTTTACCTGCGGCGGAATCGTCATGCCTTTTGGCATTGCCATGATGCCGCTAATTCGCGTCTTGCCCTTGTCATTGGCGATCAGGGAGAGCATGCAGGGCTTGCCGATAATGTTCTTGCTCTCGAAGCCCATTAATTCCTGTTCGGTAAATGCACGGCCTCGCCAGCTTTCCAGTTCCCGGCGAAGATTCGCTTTCTTGCTCAGAGAGGCCGTGAAAAATCGGCTGACAACGAACGGCTTTCCCTTGGCGTCGCCTTCGGTCATCAATTCCATGGGAAGCTCGAAGCCGATGATGCACTGTCGCTTGATCGAGGGCTGACCCTGGTACTCGCTCCGCTGTGTACCGATGTCGATCATGCGTATGCAGCGCGCCGCATAGGTGCCAACTGGTGCCTGTTCAAAATCCCCACCGCCTGCTTCATGCCATTTCATCGTCTGGATCTCCTTGGGTAAGTAATCGCTGATCGGCTTCATTTATCCATTCTTGGTACTCGAGATCAAGGGCGAGCCATTGGCCGACCTGTGCCCACCACATCAAGCCGCCGTCATCGTCCATCGGATTCCTGTTTCTCTTGCTCGTCATCCTCTGGATTGACGTATTCCCAATCGCGCGTCTTGTAGTTGTACACACGGACCACGTTGTAGCCCTGGTCTGGGCCGCACGAGGGACAATCCGTTGCGCCGCACATGCATGTCATTAGGCAGCCTCCTTGTCGCGCTCGATGGGCACGGTCAAGCCTTCTTCCGCCAGATGTGCCCGTATGCCAGTAGTAGCCATGCGCATCGTGACCATTTTCCTAGAATAACTCTCGTCGGTGTACGGACCCGCAGACTCCCATACACGGTCGCAGGCATCGAGCAGTTCAAGCAGCGGTGTCAGCTTCATCGTTCGCTTTCTTGAGTATGTCGGCTGCCTTATTGAGCAATTTCGCAACATAGGCGAGCCATTCTGAGAGGGTCATTAGAGAATCGTCCACACTGCCATCAAGACTACAACGGCGACCGCTGCATAATCGTACCAGCGCGTTGAGACTTGGCCGATCCACGGCCCTGAGATCGGGTTTGGATTAAGCAGACGACGGTAGTAGCGCAATTGGTGGCCGGTGTACGGATCGCGGATCATCATCGCCCCCAAAGAATTGCGGAAGCCACTCCAGCCGCAAAAGCGAGCACGATCCAGCCAAGGACGGGCCAGCTCGGGTCAGGCGCACGGCGGCGATCAAGATGGCGCGGGAGGGTCATGCGAGCGCCAGCACGAACACGATTGCCAGATAGACGCAGGCGAGGCCCAGCCCTACGCCGAGCACGGATTCGAGGATGTCCATCGCGCGCTCATTAGCGGTACGGGCGCGGAAGCGGCGCAGATCGGCGGGCAAGCTCATGGCAGTTTCGGTGGCGTGGGGAAGTGCTTGCGCGCGATGTTGGCGCTCTTAGCTAATGATGCGGCCTCTGCGGCCCCTGCGGCCCCTGCGGCCCCTGCGGCCCCTGCGGCCCCTGCGGCCCTTGCGGCCCATGCGGCCCCTGCGGCCCATGCGGTCCATGCGGTCCATGCGGCCCCTGCGACCCATGCGTCCTCTGCGACCCATGCGGCCCCTGCGGCCCATGCGACCTCTGCGGCCCTTGCGACCTCTGCGGCAGCCTCAGAGTTCATTTTAGATATTTGTTTGCTGGCAGCCCATTTCTCAAACACCAGCAATGCATCACGGCTTTCTTGTGGCATCCATTCCCACGCCAAACGCGCGCACTCGCAAGCCGCCGCAACAATCGGCTTGCGTTCGTTGGAGTACGGCTCGCTATTGTCGAGTTTGCCAATAAGCCATAGCATCCAATCGCCGCGCTTGCAGTCACGCCACGCCGCTGTTGCGCTAGGCTGCTTGCGTGCCCAAGCGAGAGCATCGTCGCACGGGTTGAGCGCAGCAAGTTTGTAGGACCAATGTTCCATGGTGCGAATTCTCCTCTGTGGCTCAGGTGCGCGTCCAATACCGTGTGCTGATGCGCCTATCAGGGCGGTTAATCCTCGCCCGCCGTGCGTTCCTGCGCTTCCATAGCGCGGCCTTGCGCTCGGGCATAAGCTGCGCGGATCTCGTTGCATAGGGCGTTCTCGCAGCGCGCCGAGCGCGGGGCGATGGTCAAAGGGCGCGGGGCAGCGGCGTTTAACCGCGCGGCGAGGTCACTTGGCGATGTGTAAGTTTCAGCGTGTTTCCGAGGCATATTGCGCCTGTTCCTTGGCGAGCCAGCTTGTAATAAATGCCTTGATACCGCGCCTAGTCTTGCGGCGTTCGGGCTTGGAGATAAGCCAGCCTTTCATCAACGGCAGGCTGGATTTGATGTCCACGAGGGGATATAACGGCTCAAGCTGCGAGAGCAGCGATTCGCGGATTTCGTATTCTGTGCCATCAATCAACGGCAACGTGGCGATGACTAGAGAATCATCTGCGGGCGGCTTCGCGCCGTTGCCCTTGTGGGCTTCACGCGAGCGGCGCTTACGCTCGCGGTCCTGTTCTCGGCGTTCCTCTTCGTTGCGCAATCCCCTATATCGCATGTAGTTCGGCACGCTGTATTGAAACTGGCCTTCGCGGATCATGCGGCGACCCTCATGGTCTGGCGTGCGGGAGTTCGGATCGGCGGCGCACAGGTACTCGATGGCGCTTTCCACATCAGCCGCCGTGGTGCCGATCTGCGCGGCGATCAGCACCGGGTTTAGCTCGACGATGCCGGGTGGCTTGGTGTGGGCGACGACGTAGGCCCAAATCGCAAACACGGTGGAGCCTTTGCCGACCATGCTGCCGGAGAAGGTTTGGCTAAAAAGTTTGCCGTACATGCAGGTTAGCCATTGAGTATCATGTGACAGGCCGCAAAAGTGCTTATGATTGTGCGTTCGGTTTCACAAAGCAGCCCGCAGTGCCCGTACCCACTCGGTTCGCGTTGCCGCGCGGTCCACCTCGCCCGCGTGCTCGCGCTCGTGGTACTGCAAATCACGCACCAGTTTCGCGCGGCGCTCGGCCGCCCAGATTGCACCAGTCAGGCGCACGGTCGGCGTCTTGCCGTAGTCGCCGCCGCAATCGAACTTGATGGACTGCTCGATCTGTGTCCGCATGAACTCGTGCAGGCCAGTGTGGTCGGGCGTCGGCGGCGCCCAAGCCTTCACTTTCACCAGCATAGCCTCGTAGGCTGCGCGTTGCTTGCGGTTGTCCTCCAAGTACATCAGGCGGCTTGTCTCGGCGTCATCCCAGGCGCGGGTTGCAGCGCGCTCCAACTCGGGCGGCGTCATGGTATCCAGCGCGGCCAGTTCGCCCCGCGCCTTCTCCACGGCTTTCAGGTGGTAGTCGCTAGGCTCGAAGGCGTCGGGTATGCGATCGCCGCCGCCAGGCTCGTCGCGCAGCATCACGCAGGCACCGAACGCGCGAGCGCAGTTCATGGCGTAGGTCTTGAAGTCGATACCATCCTTGATGTCGGCGGTGTATCCAGTGGGCATTTGTGCCGCTCCTAGTGTTGTGGCTTCGTTTACCAGTGAAGCCGAACTGTCGGTTCAAGCGGACGCCGTGCCGGAGCCGCTTAACTTGGCCTTAGCTCCACATTCGTTCGCGCTGTAGGTGCGGCGGCAGTAGCGGCAGGCGATCTCATCGGGCAGGAAATTCTCTGGCACAGTCGCGTCAGGCGGGTCTAGGATCAACCGCAGGCCCAAGCTGGCGATCACGGTAGGTCCGTGGGCTGCGCACTCGCACAGCGCCTCTATGCCGCATCCCTCGCAGGTGAGCAGGAGCGATCCCTTTTCTGGTGGCTCATTGCGCCATGCGACGGTGCGCCATGTTCTCATGCTGTGATTCTATGTGACAAGTTGGCTATTGCGGATTATCTCTCGGAAAGCCTCTCGGCGCTTGGCGGCGCTTTTCTTGACGCAGGCGGTGCAGGCGCTATTCAGAATGTAGCGTTCGCTCAATCCATCGGCGTTGCCGTGGCCGTGGCGGCACGCGCGGCCGAGGTAGGTGATACGCCCCAGTTGGGCGCACTCCCTTTTGGATAGATTAGGCATGGGATGGATTGTATGCACAAGACACGGCGCAAGGCAAGGGGCGCGAAAAGGGCCGCATCGCGCGGCCCCGGAATCCCCCTTTCTCGCGTGGTTTATGGGTGAAATCCTACGTCGCGCATTGGCCCCTCAAAGCACTCATAGACTAGGGCGTTGAATTCCTCGCGTGCAGCCGCGCTTGCAGCCGCGCTTGCAGCCCATGCAGCCTCGCGTGCAGCCCATGCAGCCTCGCGTGCAGCCGCGCTTGCAGCCCATGCAGCCGCGCTTGCAGCCGCGCGTGCAGCCTCGCTTACAGCCGCGCTTGCAGCCCATGCAGCCGCGCTTGCAGCCGCGCGTGCAGCCGCGCGTGCAGCCCATGCAGCCTCGCGTGCAGCCCATGCAGCCGCGCGTGCAGCCTCGCGTGCAGCCTCGCGTGCAAGTTCATCGCCTGTATGGAGCCAGTCAAGCACAACCTCCGGAGGTTTTTGCTGCCACCGATCAATGCACGAAATGGCCTGTAATCTTGCGAAGTAGCGCAGCATTTCGGTCGCGTCCATCTGCACGATAGTCCGGCGTCGAGCGCAAACGATTTTGTCCGATTGCTGTTCGCCCACCTTGGCGTATTCGACCAGCCGCAGGGTATCCCCGGGCGCGTATTGGAGCGCGTCCCAAGGCGTAATCCCGACATGCAGGCCGGATTTGCACATATCGAGCGCGCCGCTGTAGCGTTCCCACACTCCAACCTTTGGCAGCGGGGAGCCGTCGCGCAGGGTTGAGCCTGCGAAATGCCAGCCGAACAGGCGTTTACGTTTCATTGAGTTGTCCCTTGTGTGGTCAGTGGTCAGGTTTTTCAGCAGGCGATGCCGCGCAAGTAGTCGTTAAGCGGCTTTGCGCTTCGCCTGAACCTCGGCGAGCGTACGGGGTTTCCAGTGCAGGTCGAAATCCACACCAGCGCGCACGAGTTCCACGATGCTGATGTAGCCGAGTTCGCCGCCGTCGCCGAACAAGTCGGCAAGGCCGAAAGCCTGGTGCTGCGCTGGCATGCTAGGCGATCTCACTAAGTCAATCTGTGCTTCCCCGTCGCCCATGTCGCGCTCGGTGATGTACCAGTCGGCGCCGCCGTGGAAATAGTGCAGGTAGACGATGGCCTGATCGCCGAGTTCTTCTTGCTGATAGGTCTGCGGCATGGTGGCGATGCGCTCGGCATATTCGGCGATCTTGTCGCGGAAGTATGCGCCTTCCTCGCCTTTGCAACCAGCGAGCATCACGGCCATTTGCTGCGGGCAGATGAAACGGCGCAGCGTTGAGATTTGTTCGGCTGTCATGGTATCCCCTCAGTTAAGCAATGCGTTGCTGCGGTTGCCGACCGGGCGGCCAGCCGGAATGTTGATCCTCGCGCCAGCTTCCGACCCGGCTATGCTCGCGCCGGATGCGCGATAGCTTCGCGTGCTGCTTGTTTGCTGCCTGCCGAATCGCGCAACTAGCTCGGAATGCTTACGGTCCACCACCACAAGCGCGCGGCTGTTCGACGTAGCGCGAGCCTGCTCGTACATGGCGCGGCGTTCCTCGGCGAGCGTGCTCAGACGCTTGGCGAGGGTTGAGGCAGCGGCTACCTTGAACGTATTGGCGTCGCTACGTCCTTTCCATCCGCTCGCACGCTGCTCATTCTGGACTGAGGCTACCAGCACGCCGAAGATCCAGCGCGCTAGGAGCACGTCATTACGTTCGCCCCTGAATACGTACATTTCACCGTTCGCGGTACGCTTGCGGGCGATGATGGTATCTGTAAAGCGCCCGACCCCGACCCCGAGCACTCCGCACCATGTCGGCGCGCTCTTGTAGACCACGCCAGCGGCAGGGGCGCGGCCATCGGGACCGCATTGCGCCTCGCCGAATTGCATCTCGCCGGCATCAATGGCGGCCATGTCGCATTCAGCCTCAGCGATGCCATATTCGGCCATCAACTTGTTTGCCTGGCGCATGGCTATTTCTTCTTCGTTCGCGTTACCGCGACCGTCGCGCGCCATGTTCAGGAGCTTGCGCACCTTTTCCAACGTTCGCGCCCTGCGCTCATCTTGTGCGTGGTTCATGGCGTCGCCGTGAATTCTTCGGAGTAGTAGCCGGAATGATAATCCGCAGGTCGCTCGCGTTTCGGCGCGTTGTTTAGTGAAAGCGTGATATCCACTGCGCCTGCATGATTCTGATCCACGACGCCTGTTTCAACCTCTGTCGCCGTGCCGATCTCGGCGGTCTGCGCGACATCGAACACGGTTCCCATGAGGAAATGTGTTTCGCCGTCGCCCCCGTTCTCTTCGCTGGTACTGGTCGGCACCCAAAGCGCCAGGCCATGCTCGCCCTTCTTCACGCAGCGACCGGCTTTGATCCATTGCCGGAATCCGCCGACCAGCGTCGCGGTGGGGCATTGCGAGGCAATCAGGCATTGATTGAACGGTGACAAGCTGCGCCCTTCGACGGTGGCGATTACCGGCAGCTTGGCAGCGAGTGCTGCGCGAGCCTCCGGCGTCATGCGACCGATGTCCCCGGCCAGCTTGCGAAAGGCCGCGCGCCTTGAATCAGCAGCAGCGCGTTGCGCCTCAGTCAGATTACGTTTCATAGTAACCCCATCTGTTGAGTTATCGTGCGCTCATCTGTGCAGCGGAACGTGACTGCGCTCCATGACCGTGCCGGTGCGAACGGTGAAGTCCTCCGCGCACCTGTTGCAGCGGTAGTAGCCGTCCCTGCGCGTGGTGATGCGCTCAAGGCCAGCGCA
>ERZ1292629.1389-Hain-H43-01um-R1-1389-length-23703-cov-5_pt1 | contig 23703 bp, 30 predicted proteins | sample MGYA00564399_ERZ1292629 | MGnify/ENA primary metagenome ERZ1292629 (study PRJEB36523, sample SAMEA6512636) | groundwater metagenome | collected 2019-01-08 | study: AquaDiva: Metagenomics assemblies of 32 groundwater samples | reverse complement strand
AGGCCACTTAGGTGGCAGGATGATGGCCTATTCCTGACTTCTGAATTCCGCCCTCAACGCCCGCCGATACGCCGCCACACACACCGGGCACATGCTGTTCGACCCCACGAACCGCACCGCCGGCGCCACCCACGCATGCTGCAGATCCACCCCGATCACCCGCCCCTGCCCGATCGCATCGAGTTGATGCGCCAGCGCCAACAATGTGCCACCCATGTAGTTACCGATCTCCACTACCACATCTGGGCGGCGCTCCCACAGGATCTCCTGATATACCCACCAGTCGAGGGGGCACTTCACTGTGCGCACCCCCGCATACGTGGAGGCGCTCAGGATCCGCCTCTGCATCCTGACCACCAGCTCGCGCACCGTCATATCGATCAATATCTACCCTCCAGAGCTAAGTTCAGATATTCCTCGCGCAGCTCCACGCCTATTCCCGAGCGCCCCGCGCGCTCAGCCTCCCATATCGTGGTTCCAGTGCCAGCGAAGGGATCCAAGATCACATCACCCGGAAAGCTGTACAGCTCCATCAGCCGCCGCGCCAACTCCGCCGGAAACGGCGCCGGGTGCCACGCGCAATGCGCCGGCTGGATCTCCCACACACTCACAGTCGCCGCCAGGAAATCCTCCTTCGCAATCGTCGCCGGGCCCGCCCGCCGCGCGGCGCCTTTGTGACCGATCAAAATCACCTCGTGGCAATCACGCAGCGCCGGATTGCTCGCCGAGCGCCACGACCCCCAGGCGAAACTATTGCGCGCCACCGCACTCCCCTTGTGCCAGATCACCTTCCCGCGCAGCGTGAATCCTGCCGCCTGTAACGCCCGCGCCGTGTCGTCACCGATCAACCGGTATCCGCCGTTTCCCGGTCGGCCATAGCCATCCGGCACATTCACCGCGATGCGTCCCCCATCGCGCAGCACCCGGAAGCACTCCGCCCAGGCGAGCGCCATATCCGCCAGGTAAGCCTCGTAGCTGGGCCAACTCGCACACTCCTGCTTCGCATTCCAGTAGGGCGGCGAGGTGACCACCAGGTGGGCCGAGCCATTCCCCAGTGCATCCAACCATCGCGCATCCCCCTGCCAGAGTTGCGCCCGCTCCCCCTGCCAGTGCAACCGCATATACGGCAGCATATCCCGCTGGTACAACACCGACTCAGTGCTCAACGAATACCCTCACCCCGGCCAGCGGCCCGCGCATCCCCCAGCGCCGGCCCGTCTCCCAGTCCACGTCCACCACCCAGCCCTGCGCCAGCAGCGCCGCCCGATGCGCCCGCTGTGCGCAGTCGATCACCAGGAACGGCCCCTCGATCCCCCGCCCCGGCGCCTGCAGCCACGCCCGCCGCCCGATCCACTCCGGCTCCAGCAGCGCCACCATCCCCACGCACTCCGCGCACGGCGCCACCTGTCCCCACGCCAGCCGGTTGGCCGCCCCCTCGTCCATCACCCCCGCCGCATAAAATGTCGCCGTTCCCGTCAGCTCCATGGCCAACCACCACCACAGCCCCACCAATAACCCGTTCACTCCCGCTCTCCTCCTCCCCCACTCTCCTCTACTCCCGCTCTTCCCATCTCGCCGCAGTTGACATAGTGTGCTATAATAGCAATAAGCGGTCGTGGGGAACGAATCGCTCGGCGACGACAACCCGCAGCGGCTTAAGCCACCGTCCGATTCCTCCCCACCGCGCACCCTACACCTGTTTCAGCAACCTCTCCAACCGGTACAGCAGCTTGATCAGGCTGTACATAATGGCGTTGGCGCGCGCCGTATTATTAGCCTCGCGCTGGCGCGCGTATTCCTCCAGCCACCAGCGCACCTTATCGGCCAGGAAGGCCGCCGTACCTTCCGGCTCGTTTTCTGGCAGATGGGCCAGCCCGGGCGGGACTGGTGGCAGATCTGGCGCCGTTTCAGGCTGCTCCCGTACCCAGGCGGCGTGTTGGCTCATCAACGACATAAGCTGCGGCACCAATACCTCGAAACTGGCCCAATCGCTGCCATCGCCATCGGACGTGAACGGCGTGTACCCCAGGATGCGCAGATCTTTGCGTAATTCGAATTCATAGGCCCGCAGGATGTCCATGTAGACTCCCGCCTTTTGATCCATGCTGCCGGGCAGATCGAACCAGCCGTGGCCGCTGCGGCCTTCGACGCCACGATCAATGCCGCACTCCGACACGATGATGGGAACCTGGTAGGGACACTGGACGTAGCGCCCCATGAGCCACTTCCAGCCGGACGTATGGCCACTCAGGCCGCAATACTCGTGCAGGCCCAAGGCGTCGTTCGAATTCATCGCCTGGATCATAGGCAGGAAGGGCGCCCAGATAGGCGGCGCGTCCTGAACGCCGCCATTGCCTGGCCAGCCTACGCCGAAGTTACCGATCAGAGTACGGATGCCGAGCTGATGGGCCCGTTCCAACACGGCCGTCGCATAGATTGCATACAATCCCGGAGGCTCGACACTCCATAGCTGCGGCTCATTGAGGTACTCGAAGTACAGGTTGTTCAAGTTGATGCCGTTACTCGCCAGTTTCTGTCCGATGGCCGCATTGATTTCGGCGTGTTGCTTACCGCACTGCGTGGCGTTCGTCGCTAGGTCCAACGTAAGCGCCCTCGGCGCAGGATACTGCTTTTGGATATTCTGCTCCAGCACCACTTGCCGGCGGACAGGATAGTCGCGCAGGAACGTCGTGAGCTCCCGGGGCTTCAGACCCACCGTGGGTGCCCGAGGCACCGAGGGCGGCAAGAAGGCATCGTCTGCGCCCCGATGCCCGAAGTTCTCTGAGAGTTGATGGTAGCGGATCACGATCTTCGCTCCGCTCGGCGCCTGTGTCAGATCGACGTCGGTGCCGGTCACGACAACCTTGTAGATCGGTGGTGTGATCTGATTGAACCAGGCATAGTGCTCGCCCGTCTGATGCATCGGAATATGATGAACCCCCAAAAGCACCTTCATCGTCGCTCCTATGGATAATTCCCCAGCACCAGGAGTAGGGGCCGGCCTTGTGCCTGCCCGGTCTCCCCGTCATCGATCACACAACCGGCGCAAGCCAGCACCGGCAATTCTTGACTATAGCGCCGTTGCAGATGTATAATTCGTACATGTCAGCTTGGAGATCATAAACATGACCCGCAAAATCGAAATCCCGAATCTCTCTGACCTTGGAAGTCGTTACCTGAATGGCGAACGTCTCACAGAACTCGCGCGCGAGTGTGGTATCGATGCTGAGCTGCTGCGCTCCAGATTTGTCGGCAATGGAGTGTACCGGGCCGGTGACGCCAAGCATCGCCCCCATTTCGCCAGACGTATTGACATCCCCGATCTCGACGACTTGCTCACCCGTTATCGTGCTGGCGAGCCCGAACAACGACTTGCTGCGGAGGCCGGAGTTAATCGCTCGACGTTCCGCCATCGCCTGTTGGAGGCTGGCATCCAGCCCCGTAATGTGTCCGACTCGATGCTGATTCGTTGGGAAAGCGCCACTACTGAAGAACGGGCCGCTATGCTCGACCGCACTCATGAAGCCACCCGGGGCCGCACAGTTTCGCATACCGGGAAAGTTTCCCACGCCAAGAGCCGAGAGAAGACGTTGTCTCATGCGACATACATCGAAACTGTGCTCGCTGATCAACTCCGGCAACGTAGCCTCGACATTACCCCGCAAAAAGCCATCGACGTGTACAATGTTGATGTCGCCGTGAATGCTCCGCCCATCGCCATAGAAATCTTCGGCGGCAGGTTTCACGCAAGCGGGGGACATGGACTGCGCTTTCATGATCGAATCAAATACCTCCTCGATCTTGGTTGGTCGGTGGTCATCGTCTGGCTGGATGCGCGCCGCTATCCATTCAGCGTCGCTTGCACAGATTACATCGTCGCCCTCGTTGATGAACTGCGCCGCAATCCAACCCTTCGGTGTGAGTATCGGGTGATTCGTGGTGACGGACAGCTTGCGACCATTTGCAAGTCGAATCTCAACACAGCGGCCGACATAGAACGACTTGGCTGCGGCTGATACTCCGCCTGGCACAACAACTTCATTCCCGGGCAGGATACATCTCGGATGCGCTGGCGGCGCCCGAAACTCCTGCCCCGCAAACCGCCCCTGCGCTCCCCCGCCCCCCGGATGCACAAATGGCTGCCCGATCGGCGTCACCAACCCATTCGTCACCTGATCCGCAATCGATGTCGGAACCGACCCATCATCGCCCCACTCGATTCCTCCCAACGCTGAGCACACAGAACACACCTTTTCATCGTTTGCCGTGCGCCAGGTCATGCGGTCGATCACCCCACTCGCCTGCCAGGCCCGCAGATTCGCCTCCGCGTACGCCCGCGTCACCTCCGTCGCCGCGATCATCTGCGCCCGCACCGGCCCGAAAACTGGCCCCAGCTCCTTGATCAGCGCCGGCAGCGGCAACCCATTGCGTGTCCAGCGATCAATGGCCTCGCGCAGCAGCCGCGCGCTGTTGGCGTCGATCCCACGCACCAGGGTAAATGCATAACTCTCGAGCCAGCGCAGCACCTCGGCATTGACCAGGCTCCAATCGATGCCGACCTCCACCTTCTGCCCGATCCCCATCTGCTGTCCGGCAGCCGTCTTGCCTGGCGCCCCACCGATCCCCAGCAGCGCATCCACTTGCCCCTGCGCCCGCGCCAGCCCCAAATCACACGCATCGCGCATCATGGCATAGACCGCATCGCGCAGCCCCGGCGAAGCGGCGGCCAGCCGCTCCTCCGCCCTGGCCAGCGACTCCGCCGTCGCATCACTCGGCGCCGCCGCCCGCAACTGCCGCCGCAGCGCCGCCCCGATCGCCTTCAGCCCCATATCCTCGATCGCTAGCCGCTGTTCCAAATTCCCATCTTCATCAGGGATACCCTTCATCCCAAAAGGGCTGTTGGTTTTCCCGTCCTCCCCCTGCTCCTCCGCCCCTCTGCTCCTCTGCCCCTCTGCCGCGGCCCCGCTCACTCTCGCCGGCGTCTGCGTAATCGCCGGCGTCCCGATCTGCTGCTCCTCCGCCGCCCGGAAGCCGTCCTCCTCCGGCGCCACCGGCGGCAGATCCACGCTGTGCCCATTGGCGAACGCCCGCGCCTCACCGCGCCGCGCCAGTCCGCCCAAAAAGGCGCGTACCGCCACCTCCATGCGCCTGATGCGCACCTCCTGCAGCGCCGGCACCCGGCTGAAGTCGTAAGCCATCCACACGCCATCCCGCTCCAGCCGGCCGTTGAACCCATCCTCGAACCGCTGGTACAGTCCCGGGATCAGCGTATCTTCCCAGAACGATTGCCTGGCCTCACCGTAGTTGGCGAATGTGCTCCGGTCCAAACCCACCTTCGCGCCGACGATAATCGGGGGCACCATCAGCGCCATGCATATCCGCACCTCGTTGCGCGCATCCAGGTCGTCGAACGTCATCTCCTGCATCGTCAGCCCGAGGCGCTGATATTCGGCATCCGCATCCAGGATCATTACATCGCCCCAGTTCTCCACCCCGCCATATTGCGCACGCAATCGCTCCCGGATGCGCTTGACCTCCGTATCCAGCAGCTTCTGCTTGCTCTTCAGCAACCCGAACGGCGCCACGCCATGATCGAGGAATTCCTTCAGAAACGAGGTGGCTGCATTATCCACATCCACGCTCTTGGCCGCCGCGCTCAGCGGGCTGGTGCCCCGACCCAGCCCCTCGAACGGATCGCGTGGATTCGGGAACTTCACATGGATGATCTCGTCCGGCAAATACGGTTCTTTGCTCCATGCTCCCGTGTCCTCTGGATCGTACACATACCCCAGCAGTGGATCTGTGCGCGTTGAACCGGGCACCACCCGCACCCGATCGCTGCGCAGCGGGAAGAACCCCACCGGCCACGCCCCCCTGGCCGCCTGCGGCTTGTAGATGAAGGCGTTGCCATCGAGATCCAGGTAGGTGATCAGGCACTCAGTGAACTCGTACCAGCTCATAAACCCGTTCGGCTTGCGCAGCAGCCGCGCCAGCGGATGATCGTCCGGCACCCGCTCGGGCGCACTGCGCTCGCCCGTATAGGCCAGCAGCGGCGCCATCGCCGCACTCTGCGCCCGCCGCGCCAGACAGGCATACACCAGCGCATTATCGCCATAGCCGGCTTCGGCGAACCCCTGCAGCGTCGGCACCGTCCAATCCGGCTGCCCCCGCCGCCACAGCGGCCACAGCCACGGCGTCTCGACCGCCCCCGTCGCCTTCCGCTCCACCACCCGCTCGAACCCCGCCGCCCTGGCCACCAAATCAAACACACTCATCCTTCATCCCTCGATCATCCAGTCCACTTTCCGTCATGACCATTTCTGCGCAAAGTTGCCCCATGCGTCATTCCTGCGGAGGCAGGAATCAAGAAGTCAAATGGAGCTTCTCCTCATCCATCGGCGTCCGCCCTACCGTCACCCGCCATTCCCCCTCAACCTGCACCATCGGCGTTTTCCTTCTTCCCTCTTCCCTCTTCCTTCTATTTCGCCCGCTTCTTCCACTCCTCCGGCCTGATCGATGCCAGCATCCCGATGATCAGCCACCACAAGGCGGCGAGAACCACCGGCCACGCAAATCCCCGGAACAGCACCGCCCACCCCAACAGCGCCAGGCTCACGAAGCACACCAGAGCGACCCAATCACCCACCGTCTTCATGCAATGTCCTCCACACCACTACCTGCTCATCCAACCGCCGACCCTCCGGCGTAGGGTCCCCCCAGAGTGCGCTCTCGAAGACCAGATAATACTGATCCATCTGATGGTCATAGACCACGGTGACCAGCGCGGCGTCGGGTGGCAACCCGTCCTCCACCTGCGCATGGATCACATTGCCCGTGGTCAGCAACATTTTCAGCTGCGACGCGTCTATGCGCACCAGCCGCCTGACCGGCCTGATTGGCGCCTCCATCTCCTCCGCAGCCACCGCCATGAACGCACTCCCTTCAACCTTGAACCTTCAACGTGTGAACGTGCCAACGTGCCAACGCTCAAACGTAAATCCCGCTCCCCCCATGCAACATCAGCCGCAGCGCACCATACACCAGCGCATCCACCTGGTCATCGTGCGCCCCATCCGGGAACATCGCCACCTCATCCAGGAATGCCGGTACCCAGCTCGCCCCCCCGCGCAGCAGCACGCGGCCGGCCTGCAAATACGGCGTCGCCGACCGGGCCCGGGCCACCTTGTCTCGGCCCTCCGGATCGATGCGCACCAGGGGCAGACCCGTCTGCTGCTCCAACACCTGCAGCACACTTTTGCCCGATCCCCGATCCTCGACGCATACCTCCATCGGCCGCCAGGCCATGAACTGCTGCACGATCTGCTCCTGGAGCTGCGGCAGCTCCAGTTTGTTCCGGAACACATCCAGCACATACACCAGGCCCTGGAACAGCCCGAACGTCCCGCATACCGACCAGTCCGCTGTCTGTTTCTCCTCGTAGGCCGTATCCCAGACCTGGATCAGCCGTTCCCAGCCGCCGGCCGCCTCCACCGCCGCCAGCATCTCCGCATTGCAATACCGGAACAGACCTCGGTCGAAGATGCGCCCCGCCAGCGCCCGCAGGTCATTCAGCTTCTCCCGGATCCACACCGCCCGGTCCAGGCTGGCCACCATCTCCAGCAGCAGCGCCCGGATACTCCATTTCTGCGGCCACAGCGTGCGCACGTCCGGCGTCTTCACGTCCACATCCACCACGATGCCGGCGGCATTGCGCACCAGGTCATACTGGATTTCCGCCAGCTCGTGGCTCAGAATCGCCCCGGTCAGAAACACGTCCCACACCGGCGACTCCCGCACGATCTGGTAGATATCCTTTTTGTTGGTTTTCAAGGTGCCTACGACGATGATCTTCGTGTGCGGCTCCCGGAGCTGCATGATCGTCCCTGTGAACCACTTGATCATCGCCGCGATGCGCTCGTCCGTCCGCGTGTTCTCGTCGTCCTCGACGTCGTCCATGATGATCACGTCGAAGTGTCCGCCGGTAATCGCCCCGCCGACGCCCACGGCCTCGACGGTCGGGTCTTTGCCCCGGCGCTTGCGCTTGACATAAATCCTGCTCTGCTGCCAGGCCCCCTCTTTCTTGCCGGCGATCATCTGCGCCCCGGCCCGGTTACAGATGTCCGCATGCCCCACTGTGCGCTGCCAGTGTGCCCGGTAGAACTCATTCAGCGGCGCATTCTGCTCCAGCTCCGCCTTGATCACACCCAAGGTTTTCGTCGCCTCGGTGGCCGTCTTCTGCACGATCAAGATGCGGACATTCGGATCCTCGCAAATCCGCCGCAGTGGATACGAGATGCAAAAAATCTCGCTCTTGCCGTGATCCCGGGGCCAGAAGTCCGCCTGGTATGGTGCCGCCCCATCCACCCGGGCCGCCATGTCGTACTGGTGCGTCGCCGGCTCCAGCCCGCGCCAGCACAAGGTAAAGATTGCCGAGTTACGCCTGGCCGCCCGCCGCAGTGCCCCTGTCACCGCCATGCGCCCCTTCCCCGGGGGAGAAAGGCCGGGGTTGCGGACCACTCCCCTTGGCCCCAGCGCGCTCGCGCAGCAGTTCCTCCACCGCCGTCTGATCCTCGTCCTCCAGCGGCTCATCGGTATCCACTTCAACCCGACCCGCCAGCTCGACCACGCCCCTCGGGTGATAAACCCTTGTTATCTCCAGGAACAGCTTCCGGTCGGGGTGCGCCTTCGGGTCTGGGTCAGACGCCACGGTCGTCAGCGCATCCAGCACATCCGCCACATGCTCCAGCAGCAGCTCCGCCGGCAGGCTGGCGATGCGCTCCATAATCCCCGCATCCTTGCGCCGCCAGTTACGGATCGCCCCCGAGCTGCTCAGCCCCAGCAGGCTCACCAGCCCTTCCAGCGTCTTCGGCTCCCGGAGTGGCCTCGGCAGGCTCGCCCACGCGATGTACAGAGCCTTGCGCCAATCCCAGCGCCGCCGCGTGCGCGCCTGTCCCTGCTCGTTCAGCAACGGCTCGCCGTCCGCCCCCAGCATCGGCCCCCGCTCCGCCCGCAAGTCCTCCCACAGCTCGAACCACGCCGGCCGCTTCTCCTGCTCTTTTAGCCAATTCTCCAGACTCGTCCGCGCGGCCCGGCTCGCCGCCTGTCCCGGTGTGCCTTCGTTCGCCGGAAAATCCTCATCACCCATCGCTTCCATCGCCCGATCCGTTTATCCGCTACATCCGCTGCTCAAACCGTCAAAATCGCGCATTCCCTCATCCGGGCCCCCCGGCTTTCGGCGCTCGCGCAATGATTACACGAATAGCATCTTGATGTGACTCAAGCGCAGGCCGGCCTGCCCGCTGCGTCCGCCGGCGCTCATGCACGTCCAGCGGCGAATACAGCGCCGCCGCAAAGATCCCACGCGCTGGCGTCCACCCCGGCCCCAAGTACCGCGCCAGATCGATGAACTCCTGCCCCGGCCCCTGCCACGGATCCATAATCCGCCAACCCGGCGCACTGAGCCCACCGGCCGCCACCACCCACACCCAATGCTGCTCCACCAGCCCACCCGGCGACCAGTCCACCTCCGCCAGACAGCCCGCCCCATTGGCCAGGGCCGCCGCAATCTGCTCCACCGGCGCCGGCGTCAGGCTGCACTCGATGAACTCCGTGAACCGCCAGCCCAGGCCATCGATGGCGGAGAAAATAAAGAGGCAGTCGTCCGCATACCCGGACAACCGCCTCAAGAGCTCATTCAACAGCTGGGGATCCGTCGACTCACCCGCATTGGCGCACAACGCCGCCGCCGCCGTCACCAGGCACCCCGCCTGCCCCAGTGTCCATCCACTGGTCCCCAACCGCTCATTGGCCCACCGGGGATCCCGTTGGCTAAAACCGATCATCACGCACCTTGGGGATTAAAATAGCAACGGGGCGCCATCCCACTGGGATAGCGCCCCGTTTACCGGGCCACGCCCGTATCGCATTCAGCACGACCGGGGCGGCGATTTGATCAAGATCGCCGTTGCCCGGCACTTAAAAGGGTTGTCCTAGCTCACCGCCTCAGTCGTCCGGCTCGGGCGCCTGCGACCGCCGTGCTTCTCCACCACAAATGACCAGTCCGCCGTGCCTTTCCCGTTGATGATCGCCTTCCAATTCGCCCCAGAGCGAGCCACCGGCGCAACCTCCTCCCGGAGCCATTGCGCCAACTCCTCGACCAGGGCATTCGCTGCGGCGTCATCCGACTGTGGCATAGCTCCATTATAGCAGCGCGCGCATGGCTGTCAAGCCTGGCTTGCGATTGCGCGCGCAATTATCGTAACTCGCCGATAAATTCGTGCCCCAAAAGAGAAATTTGGGTCTTGACAGCACAATGGTATTATGCTATACTAGCATTGCGCGCGGCAAACGGACCGGCGCCAGCGTCAAACCAACCCACTACAGGAGCGTCAAACCATGAAAGCTAGATTTGCAGGCATCTGCGCAGCGACCAGCAGGCGTTACTCAGCCGGCACCGAGATCGAGAAGGGGCCTTTCGGCTGGCGGATTGCGGGCGCAAAACCCGCCGACCGCACCGTCCATGCCGGCGAGATTCTGGCCGCCGTTGGTGAGGGGTATGGTGGTGAGCCATACCGTGAGGATCAGGTGATACAGAAGGACGGTCAATGGCTGGTTGTGAGGGCCGCCTGGAGCGAGTATTACCGCGAGGACGGACTTTCCGTCGGTGTGGGCGACGATTCGGGCCACATCTATTTCGCCGTCTGCCGACCGGCGACCCCGGATGAGTACATGCCGGTGTGGGAGAAGGAGCAACGCGAGTTCGAGGAGCATTCCAGACGAGCCGATATCAAGGGTCGGTTCGAGCGACTCTTCAAAGACGGCGCATACGTGCGTGCTGAAGACTGCATCCAGCTCACCGGTCGCTGGATTAAGATCGGGAAGGGATTCAATATCTACGGCGGAGGCGAAGAGGTGTTAATCGCGGATGATGGCGAGTATGTGTGGCGGGTGCGTGGCAATGGCGCCGATGGCGATGATTGGTCTCTCTCCAACACCTCGCATGGCATCGGCTATCGCCTTGATGTTACGCCGGAACGCCTGGCTATCCTGGCGGCAATGGAATCGCTGTAAGATTTGCGGCCGGGCGGGGGTGACTTCGCCCGGCACTGCCCCCCACACTACAGGAGCGTCAAACCATGAAGACTGAGTACAACCCTGACGAGACAGCAGTTCGCATCATTGGCGACTATTCGCCTCACGCAGTGGTCGCTGAGACCGCTGTGATCGAGCAACTGGGCGGCATCGAGCCGGCCTATCACGAGATCAAGCGGCTGCAAAACGCGCATTTACTGCCACGAAGGGGCAGCTCGAAGTGGCCGTTGTCGGAGCGTGATCTGCGCTATGCGCGTGATAACGAGGGGCCTGGTGAGCAGCATTGGCAGTACAAGCAGATGGAGGGGCCGCGGGTCCGTGAGTGCACGGGCTATGATTTCGTGAACGGCTACGGCTATATGGCTGGCGGCGAGTTCGTTTTCGCCAATGACCGGGATGTGCCGGTGTTCCGGGCGATCTGCGGCTGAGATCACAGGGCCGGGCGGGGATGACTCGCCTGGCCCTGAGGAGTCACGATGTATCGCTTGATCTTTGTGGACATCCCCCTCATCGTGTTGGATGCGCCCACGGCGGCTGAGCCAACCGTGGGTCTGGCGCTGGTACGCATGGGCGCGCAGGCGGACGAGGACGGCACAGTGCGCTATTACTACGCGGCGAATCCGCCGTTGCGGCTGTTGCTGGTGATGCGCAATGGAAAGTCGCTCGAAGAAGATGTGGTGGAGGGGGATTATCTGAAGGCGTTGATCGGCTGGGACGACGGCACTGCTTATGTACTGCCCGGTGATGAGAATAAGCGGCATACGAAGATCAGTGTGGACGGCGTTCGGGCGGAGCATATGCCGGAGAGTATGGAGGCCGTCTATCTGTCGCATCTGATCGAGCGCGCGCCGCGCAGCGATCGGCCAGGCGGCTGGCGCGGGGCTATGCCGGGCCGGCCGCCGGTGAGCGTGGGGGACCGGGTGGAATCACACAACGTCACACTGCCGTCACGGCTGTGGCGGCGCATCGAGGATGCCGGCGCGGGCAATCGTTCCGCCGGCGCGCGGAAACTGATTGAACAAGGATATGCCATGCACGTCTATGAAGTGGGTAAGCCGTATATCGCCGGTCGCAAGAGTTGGCCTGAGTTCGGCGAGTACAACTTCCGCGGAGGCGAGCACGAGCTGCGCCTGTTTTTTGATGATCTTAGCGAGAGCGAGCTCGCCGTCGTGGCGCGGGGCCGCGCGGAGTTTGCGCTGTTCGTTGAGGGTGAACTGATCATCTTCCTGTATCGCTTCGGGCATGGCGAATGGAGCGACGGGCCGTTTTCGCTCCACATGGTTCCGGCGAGCGAGCGTGTCCTGCCGCAGTTGCTCACTGGCGAGCAGCGGGCGCTATTGCAGGTCGTGCTGGTGAGCGCCAATGACGGGATCGTGCGTGCGCTGCGGGCGGTAACGCTGTCGCCGGGGTTTTCGCAGGCGCTACACGCGGCGATTGCGGCGCAGGCCGAGCTGCCGTTTGAGCAGGCGGCGTATGACGCGCACCTGGCGCGCGTCTACAAGCTGAACAGTTCGACCGGGCTGGCGGGGCGTGCGGTGGCACGCTGCCGAGGCGGGGAGTAGGGGCCACGATGGTTGAGCGCACGCTGACGCTCGCGCCTGACACAGTGATCCGCCTGGAGAATCTGGCGCGGCGGCTGGGGCTGCCGTTGGAGCTGGCGCTGGCGCAGATCGCCGGCCGCATGGACGTGATGGATCGCATCGCGGCCATGCTCGCCGTCGCGGTAACATTCAGTACGGCGCCGCTGCGGCTGCGGCCAGCACGCGAGGTCAGTGAGGAGATTGCAGTCATCACCGTGCAGGGCAATGTGGTGAGCACGCGGTTGGCGCATGCTGATGACCGGTTCAGCGAGATCGTCAAGGGGTTGCGCTATCGCTGGGACGGCGGCCAGTGGACGCGCACGATCCGCAAAAATGCCGAGCCGGTGAGCGACCGCGCGGTAGAGTTGGGCGTGCATATTCTGGTGGCCGGGTTCCTGGTCGAGGTGCGGGCGGAGGAGTTGCAGCGGCGCATTGCGGCTGGCGACTATCGACCGGAGACCAGGAATTGGATTTCGCAGCGCATGGCAGGTCATTTTACCGGCTGGTTTGAGATCCGGTGGGATCGGGAGGGGAAGGATTATTTTCGCCTTGTCAGTTTGATCCGGGGCAGTCGATGCTATCCGGGGGCGGCGCTGGTCCCGGCCGCACGCTACGACGAGGTGCTGGATTTTGCGGAGTCCAATGGATTTGCGATCAGTGATGGCGCGCTTGACCTGGCAGCCAAGGCTCAGCGCGAGCGCGCGGCGATGCTTCTGGTATCCCCGGTGATTCGGTGTCCCGCCCCAGCGCCAGAACCGTCTATGGCTAACGGCGAATTATCCCCAGAAGGTATTCTCGATGAACTTGCGGACGAGCCTGTTTGAGCATCAGCGGCCGGCGGTGGAAAAGTTGCTGCCGACGCGCGTCGGGGGTCTGTTTATGGACATGGGCACGGGCAAGACGCGCTGCGCGATTGAGTTGATCGCCCGCCGGCTGGGGCGCATCGACCGGGTGGTGTGGTTTTGCCCGGTGGCGCTGAAGGAGACGATCCGGGCCGAGGTGCTGAAGCATGCTGATCTGGACGCCGGCGATCTGTGCGTGTTCGACGAGCACACGACGCAGCAGAGTATCCGGCCCGATGCGCTGGCGTACGTGGTGGGCTTGGAGTCACTGGGGCAGAGCGACCGGGTGACGCTGGCGGCCAATGCATTGATCACCGACCGCACCTATGTGGTGGTCGATGAGTCCGGCTATATCAAAGGCCATACGGCCAAACGCACACAGCGCATCACGGCGATGGCGGAGCGGGCCAAGTATCGACTGATCCTGACCGGCACGCCGCTGAGCCAGGGGGTGGTGGATCTGTTTGCGCAGATGCGGTTCCTCTCGCCGGCGATCCTGGGCTATCACTCGTTTTACTCCTTCGCGGCGAACCATCTCGAATATTCGGACCGTTATCCCGGCTTGATCGTGCGAGCACACAACGTCGAGCATCTGGCGGCGAAAATCCAGCCCTATGTCTATCAAGTGACGAAGGAGGAGTGCCTGACGCTGCCGGCCAAGCTGCTCGACGTACGCTATTACAGTTTGTCTGCGGAGCAACAGGCCGCTTACTGGGAGGCGAAGGAGACCTTGCTGCCGCTGGTGGAGGAGAATCCGTATCTGGCGTCCTATGCGATTTTTCGGTTGTTCACGGCGCTGCAGGAGATCGTCTCCGGTTTTTGGAATCGGGTGGGTGGTCTGGCGGAGTATCCACATCGGCGGATCGAGATGCTGCTCGACACACTGGCGGCGCTGCCGGCGGACGCGAAGGTGATCGTGTGGACTAGGTTCCAGCACAGCGTCCAGCAGATCGTAGCGGCGTTAGTCGTCGCGTATGACGCCACGGCGGTGGCCCAGCATCACGGCGGGCTCGGCGCGCGGGCGCGCGCGGCGGAGCTGGCACGCTGGCGCACGGGGCCGGCGCGCTTTCTGGTGGCAACGCAGGCGACGGGCGGTCATGGGCTGACGCTGACCGAGGCGAGCTATGCGGTGTTCTACGAGAATGGCTTCAAGTATGCGGAGCGGGTGCAGGCCGAGGATCGTATTCATCGCATCGGCCAGGGCCAGCCGTGCACCTATGTGGATCTGGTGGCCCAGCGCAGCATCGATGAGCGCATCCAGAGAGCGCTGGGCGACAAGGCCGATGTGGTGGCGTCGTTTCGGACGCAGGTGCAGCAGGTGCGGGAGCGCAAGGATCAGCAGGCACTGAAGGCGCTGGTGTTGGATCTATGATTTATCTCGGCTATGCCAACGCAGAGAAGCAGCAGATCATCGCGGACTACCGCGCGGCGCACGACATCCGCAAGGTGGTGGTGATCATGCCGGAGCGGTTCCCGCTGGCCGTCGCGGGCGCGGATCAAGTAGGCTATGCCGATGTGATCATGTACGTCACGTTCTATCGGCTGCTGCAGGAGATCGATGGGCATACGCTGATCGTGCTAAACGAGTGCCTGCGCACGCAGAACCGGTATGATCTGGCCTACAACTGCATCCGCAACTACCAGAACCAGACGCCGCACAGCCTGGTCTTCCAGACGTTGCCGCAAATCGATGAGGCCGAGGATTTTATGATTCTGTTCGACTTTGCGACGCAGAGCCGCTGGAAGCGTCGGCATTTCGATGCCGAGCTGATCCGGGAGCACGCGGCAGTGGCAGTGCGGCCGTGGGCATTGGGCTTCTGCCGGATCGATGTGCCCACCTCTACGGCGACGCAGCAGAGCTATGCGGCGGAATGCGCGCAGCGTTTTGCAGAGCTGGGCGCCAGGGATCCGCACACGCTGCCGCGCAATCTGTACCTGGTGGGCGGTCGGGATAAGTTGGCATACATCCGGGCGCAGGCGAGCGCACAGCCGTCGCTGTTTGCCGACGCGGAGGCGGGGCGCCGACAGTATGTGGCGCGCAACAAGCGGCTGGGACGGGATGACGTCATCACGTATGACGAGGTGCAGCCGGGCGGCGGGCCATACACGATTGTCGAACTGCCGCACCGGTTCATTGACTGGTGCGATTTCGTGGCCTACACCGGGCAGGCGGCCTGCTCCCTGCTGGTGGCCAACCTGAAGGTAGATCACTGGTATTTCGACCGCTATGCGGCATGGAAGGAGCGGGTGAATGCCACTTACGCAAGTTTACGGGGGTAGAAATGTCCTCGATGCTGCGCGGGAGCGGATTGCGTTCGTGTTCGACCATTTCGAGGAGATCCATGTCTCGATCAGCGGTGGCAAGGACAGCACGGTGCTCGCGCACCTGGCGCTGACCGAAGCCCAGAGCCGCGGCCGGCGCATCGGCATCTTCTTCCTGGACGAAGAGGTCGTCTATCAGGAGACGATCAACCAGGTTGAGTACATCATGGAGCAGATGGCGCCGGGCTGCGTAATTCCACTGTGGCTCCAGATGGAGTTCCACCTGACCAATGCGACGAGCCTGACCGAGACGCAGTTCATCCCCTGGGAGGCCGGCAAGCACGAGCTGTGGCTGCGGCCACGAAAGAGTTATGCGATCAAGACGCGCATGTGGGACAAGGACAGCGAGTATGTGGCGGACAAGAACAAGGGCTTCGGGTTCTACGACGTGTTCGTGAACTTCGAACGCTGCTATACCAACACGGCCTTCCTGGTGGGGCTGCGGGGCACTGAATCGCCCAACCGCTGGCGCACGGTGTCAAAGAACCCGGTAGACATCGGCGGCGAATCAGTCTACTGGGGCACGGCGAAAGGCGCCAATGTCAGCCTGTATCCGCTGTACGACTGGAACTTCCACGATGTGTGGAAGTACATCTTCGACCAGAAGCTACGCTATCACAAAATATATGACCACCAGTTCCGCAAGGGCTATCCGATTCAGGAGATGCGCATCAGCTCCCTGATCCATGAGAAGTCATTTAAGGCGCTGGTGGATCTGCCAGAGTTCGAGCCGGACACCTACAATCGGCTGATCAAGCGGGCAAAGGGCATCGTGCTGGCGCAGGAGACGGGCAAGAAGGTCAAGCTCTTCCGGGCGCGCAAGCTGCCGAAGAACTTTGCGTCGTGGCGGGCCTATCGGGATTTCCTGATTGAGACGCATCCTGACCCGGAGAAGTGCGCGATTATGGCGCAGCGATTCGCCAGGCACCTGGACAACGAGTATGTGGCGCGGCAGCAGTGCCGGCAGTTGATCCTCAACGATTACGAGAACAATTTGCCGGTGGACAACCGGCCCGACCCGCGGGAGGATTGGATCCGGTATTATCGTGAGGTGTTGTGATGGTGATTGATACGGTGGAACAGTGGTGTGCGTATCGGCAGACGGCGCAGCCGGTGTATGTGGCCGCCAAGCGCAAGAAGCGGATCCTGGTGCCATGTGCGAATACGATCCTGGTGGCTCGTTGCCTGGTGGCGGCGAACACGTACAACCCGAATCATGTTTCGGATGACAAGATGGAGCTGCTGCACCAGTCCATCATAGACAACGGGTTCGCGTTCCCGATCGTGGTGATTTGGGATGACGATCAGCAGCTTTTCGTCGTGGTGGACGGCTTTCACCGTTACCTGGTGAGCGGGCCGGGCTGGCTGGAGATGAGCCACGTGCCGTTGGCGGTGTTGGGGCATGACGCCAAGCAGCGCATGGTGGCAACGTGGCAGTTCAACAAGGCGCGCGGCGCGCACGAGGTGGATCTGGACGCCGATCTGATCCGGGCGCTGATCCAGCAGGGCATGGACGAAGAGCAGATTTGCCAACACCTGGGCATCGACCTGGACACTGTGCATCGCTACAAGCAGATCACCGGCATGGCGGAGCTGTTTCAGCACGCACAGTATTCGATGGCATGGGAAATGGTGGAGGTGACAGGTGGCGAGTAAATGGCGCTACGGCAATGCCTGGGAGAAGTTCCCGATTGCGCCGGGGGAAATTTGGGGCATCCCGGACAACGGCAGCCGGGTGGCCGTGCACAATATCTTCGATCCGCTCCCATCTTTCATGGCTGCGGCCGATCTAATCTTCGTGGATCCGCCGTGGAACCTGGGCAACTTGAACGCCTTCTACACCAAGGCCGGCCGGGCGGATTATCAGGCGTCGTTCGAGGTGTTTGCTGATGCATTATTTGAACGCCTCGGGGAGATCGAGCTGCGCACATGCTACATCGAGATTGGCCGGCAGTGGGTGGAGGATTTCGCCGCGCGGTTGGGGCGGCTCTATCCCGTGGTACAGCGGTGGCCGGTGACGTATTATCGCAAGTTTCCGACGTGGATCATCCGTGGCGGGAGCACGCCGGCGTGGCTCGATTTGACGGGGATCGATGAGGCGCAGTGCATCGATGTGATCGCTAGGTGTGAAGAGTACGCGTGCATGGGCGATCTGTGCATTGGGCAGGGCCTCGTGGGGCTGGCGGCTTATGGTGCGGGACGGCCGTTTGTGGGCACGGAGTTGAACTGCCGGCGGCTGGCGGTGTTGTTGCAAAAGCTCGCGCGGCGCGGGGCGCAGGTCGCGCGCTATGGTTCCGCATAGCAATCTTATAGGAGAACTCTGCGCGATCGCTCGCCAAGAGCAAGCGGCGTTTCGAGAACCATGCCGTTCCAAGCACGATGGATGATAAGTATACCCGGGCCTATCCCCCCGGGCATTTCATCTCTTTACAGTTGCCAGTGATCCGCCGGGCTGGCGCTCGTCTGCGCCTTCAACAGATCGGCCTCGGCCAACTTCACATAGAGGCGCACCGTATCCAACTTCTCGTGCCCTAGGATGTCCTGCAGCGCCAACGGATTGCCACCATTGCGCAGAAAATTTATTGCGAACGTATGCCGGAACCGGTGGGGATGGGCCTTCGCTACCCCGGCCCGTTCGCCGGCGCGCATCACGATCGCCCGCACCCCCACCCGATCCATGCGGGTCCCCGTATAGCGCGCCGCAAACAACGGATCATCCGGTTGCGCGTCTGATCTGGCCTTCAGATACCGCCACAGTGCCTGCTTCGCCACCGTCGCAATCGAAATCACCCGTTTCTTATCCCCCTTGCCGTGGCGGATCGTTACCTGGCCCGATTTCCGGTCATAGTCCGCCACCTTCAGCGCACATAGCTCCGACACCCGCAGGCCACAATCCAGCATCATCAGCAACATCGCCCGATCACGCAACGCCGTCGGTCGGGCGCCTGCGATATGTGTTTCATGGCGACGATCCCAGGCGTTCATCGTCTCGCACGCCTTCAACAGACTGCGCACCTCGGCCTCCGTATAAGGCTCAATCACCGGCGGTCGATATTTGGGTCGCGCAATGTGGCCACGGATCACATGCCGCGTCCCGTTCTCCTTCTCCGCCCACGTCCACAGCGAGCTCAGCGCCGTCCAGGAATTGAGCAGCGTCTTCGGACCCAGCTCGAACTCACTCTGGAGATGGTTCAAAAACCGATTCACATCCGCCGCGCCGATCTTCTCGAACTCCCGCTCCGCCCCCACGAACGCCACGAACCGGCGGAACGTCACCTCATAATCCGCCACCGTATGCACCGAGAATCCCCGGCGCTTTGCCAACCAATACCCTTCTATGGCATAATCCAGACGCATCGCGACCTCCTCAAACGAGCACGATGCCACATGCCCGGCGGCCATCTCGCCTGGCGGCCTCGGTGGCCGCCGAACATGTGAACATCCCACCATGCGCGCCATCCCACCCCGCGCCCGCCCATCCCGCCCCGTCCGGTTGATAATAATTCCAGGCCCCGTAAACACGGAGTCCCATATTCGCATGAACATGGGACTCCACCTTCCTGATGATAATAACCTCAGTCGGGGAGAGAGGATTTGAACCTCCGACCTCACGGACCCGAACCGTGTACACTAACCTGCGGGGCCGCGTCCACATGTACAGCCGATTTGACCCATCCATGTGAGCTCTCATCCCGACGAACATGTAACCCAACCGTCTTTCGCCCATCCTCCTACTTCGAGAGATAATCGCCCAGGCCCGGAGCATAACCGTGATAATCCAAAACCCCCGACCCGCAGCCATGTGAACTAACCGAGCCTTGACAGATAGTGCTATAATCGCATTAGGAGGACCGATGGACGAAGAAATCAAGCAACTGCTCACCGACATCCGTGATGAGCTGCGCCTGCTGCGCACCCAAAACAAGAAAGACGATAAGGCTTACGATGAGCCTTCGAGCCCCGAGTATGCCGGCATCATTCCGGGCAGGCTGCGCCGCGCCGAGACATTCCTCACTAAGGCCCGCGCTCATCACACCGCCAATCTAGAATGGGAAGGATTGAGCGACGAGGAACAGGCCGCCAGATATACTGCGTTGTCAGAGCGCCACAAAGCCCAGCATGACGCCTTTATGGCTTGGCTGGAAGCACGTCCTAAGTGTCAAACGGCTGAGCCGGAACCGACACCAGCATAGCCAATTCCCGCTCGATCTGGTCCACCAGGGCGCGCCATTCGTCTCTCTCTTTATTGGCCTGCTCCTGCCGTTTCTTTGCGTCCCCCGCCAACTCCTCATCATGAAGCTGGCGCCACACATCCGCTTCCAGCCACGCCATCGCTGCGACTGCTGACAACTTGCGCGCCTTCCGCCGCGCTTTTCTCAGTCGCTTTTCCAGTTCGTCAATTAGCAATTCCTTCGCATCCATCCCCCCCCCCCAACCCTCGACAAACCCCGCGCGCCCATCCCGCTCTACCTGCCGTCCTGGCGATAATGATTTCTTATCATTAGAACTGCATCATCTGGTCTTGATGCTCCAGTTGCCATCGGCCGCTATATCGAGAAGATAGCGTCCAGCGCTCGGCACCCGAACCGCCTTGCTCCCGTTGAATTGGCCGATCTCGCTGACCATATATTCAACCCGCTTGCCCTGATCATCAATCAAATGGACGATGAAGTTACTCTCCCCGTCATGTTGCATCTCGAAGACCACCAGCCCGGCCGGCAGCGTGAACATCTCTGTTGCTTGCTGACCCTTGCCGCTGAGCGCCAGCGGCTCCACGGTCACAGAAGGCACAACCATGGGTGCCGTCACCATCACAGTTTGCTTCACGACCACCGTCTGCGGCACGATCACCGTTTCTCGTACCACCACTGTCTGCGGTACGATCACCGTCGCCGCATTCTCCCGCGCCGCCGGATCTGGCGCGCCGCATCCCATCAAAACAAGCGCCGTGACCGCTACCGCGATTCCCCATAGCTTTTGCATCCTTGCCTCCTGGGGTGTAATGTGAGCCGCCCTCCCCCATCACCGCGCCACCGGGCCCCTCCCCATCATCCCGGCACGAAGAACGTCGTCGCCGTATACCCGTTGATCGCCACCACCACATCCACCCGGTACCCCTTCGTCGCGCGCCCGATGTCCCGCGTGCAGCTCGCCACCCCGCCGCTCCCTGTCACCCCCTCGCAGGTCGGCGTCGTCGTCTTATAATGCCAGGTCGCCACCATGCGTGCCCCGCTCACCCCGCCGCCCCCGGCGAACAGCCGGCCGTAGACCGTCACACTCGAGTTCTGCGCCGGCGTGCCGTTCGACACCCAGGCGCAGATCTGCGTCGTGCCGGCATCGCGACACACCACATTCGCGCCGGCCGGCGGCGGGCCCGTAGGCGCCATGGTCGCTGGGACCGTAGGCGACCGCGTGGGCGCCACGGTGGGCGTCCGTGAGCTGTCGCCGTCGCCGTGCGCGTTGCCGTCGCGGTGTGGGTCGGCGTGCTCGTAGCTGTTGGCGTCGGCGTGAGGGTCCGGGTCTGGGTTGGCGTATCCGTCGGCGTAGGGGTATCCGTCGGCGTGACCGTCGGACTGGGGGACGCCGTCGCGGTCGCGGAGGGCATCGGGCCGGGCGTTACCGTCGCCGTCGCTGACCACGTGGCCGAGGCCGTCAGCGTGGGAATCGCCGCCGGCGTGCGCGTCGGTATGCTGGTCCGCACCGCCGGCGGGCTGAGCGTCTGCGTGATCAGTGGCAGATAACCGCGCGGCGGCAGCGGCGTCGTGGCGACCGAGCAGCCCACCAGCAGCGCAACCAAACAGGTCAACATGGCGCTCCTATGCGCGGTTCGCATCATCCTCGGGGGCATCTCCGATGATCCTCGGCTCCACCTTCGGCTGCAACCGCTCCAGCAACACCAATATCGCCTGCTGCTCTTCCACCGCCAGCCCGCGCCATAATACCAAAACACGCTCCTCTGGGTTGACCTCGTATACGATCCGCCGTTGGCGAATTTGATCATGACCTAACAGCCTGTGTGGCAAAATACCCGCTAAGCGGAATACATCTTCCAGGGGCACAGCAAAAGCGCGCGAAACGCCGCGACAGAAATTAAGACCGGGATTGGCGTAACCGCTGATTACTTTGGAAAACATCGAATCTGAAATCTCGCCACGCCGCGCGGCTTCACTGCGAGACCAACCTCTTTTATCGAGTTCAGAATTGATCCAGCGCGCAAATGATTCCATATGGCGTTAACTCTACTCCTGATTTCGTTGAAGTGCTTACATTTAAGGTTGAAACACTTGACACGCTGTCGGACAAGGTGTATACTGCCCTTGAATGAATTCCAGATTTCGGGGATCATATTTAAGGGAGGAATGCATGTCACCAAAACGCAACCGTCCACGTTTCAGCGCAACCGTTTTACCGCGCACTCTCCATCTCATAGACCAGATTGCAAATGAGAACGCGCTCCCGAATCGTGGAGTTGCTCTGGATTTCATTGTGAATGACCGGGAACGCCTGAAGCACGCCGCCATCCAGTCCGCCGCGCCCGCCCAGCCCATCCCCGAGGAGGCGGCATGAACGCCCAGCCCCTTGCCTACATGAGTTTCAAGCCCGGCAACCAGATCGTCTACTGGCAGGATTTCGCCACTCACTGTGGGCTGCCGTCCGGCGTGCGGTTCGCCGTGTACCCTCTCTACTCGGAACCTTACCGCTACCAACTGGTCGGTCCGGGCTATGGGCAGGTGAATTGCTACGGCAATGGTGCGATCCACGTCACCCTGGAGCCCGCCCCTCAGGAGTTGCCCGCATGAATCACCTATTGGCTCAGGTCTACCGCCGAACTCAAACTGCGACCTTTGCGGAGAACCAACACCTGGATGCAGCCATCTCCTGGCTATATATCCCGCGCATCATGAACCTCCAAATGGATCCGGGCATCAAGTATTGTATCGGGGAAGAAAACGACTTGCGTGCCAAGATCAAGCGCGTCCTGGCCCTACCTTCGGTCATTGATAAGCCGCTCTCAGTGGGTCTATCTGTTCTCGCCGAACGCACTCCCTCCGCGCCCCAGGAGTCGCCCGCATGACCCCGCTCCCCCTGGCCGCCATCCAGGTGCGCCCCGGCCGCCGGCGGGTGGACCCTGCCAAGGCCGCCGAGATCGCGCGCAGCATCGCCGAGGTCGGCCTGCTCAACCCCATTACGGTGGACGCGCAGTCCTTCCTCATTGCCGGCGCACACCGCATAGAGGCGCATCGCCTGCTGGGCCTGGATCGCATCGAAGCAACCGTGCTGCCGCTGCGTGGGCTGGCGGCCGAGTTGGCGGAGATCGACGAGAACCTGATCCGCAATGATCTGACGACCCTGGAGCGCGCCGAGCAGCTCGCCCGCCGCAAAACGGTGTATGAAGCGCTGCACCCGGAAGCCCCAAGTGGAGCCGGGAGACCTCAGAAAAATGCGGAACGGATTTCCGCATTTACCGATGACACGGCCGCCAAGACGGGCGTTACGGCACGCACGGTGCGCCAGGAAGTGCAGATCGCCACCGCGATCGTGCCCGAGGTGCGCGATGCGCTGCGCGAAACGCCCATCGCCGATGCCAAGACCGACCTGCTGCGCCTGGCGCGCATGGCCCCCGACCAGCAGCGCCAGGTCGCCCACAGCATCACCACCGGCCAGGCGCGCACCGTGCCCCAGGCCGCCGCGCTCCTGCGTGAAGCAGAGCGGGTCAGCCGCCCTTTGCCGCCGGACAAATACCGGGTGCTCTACGCTGATCCGCCCTGGCGCTACGACAACGGCGGCTTCGACGAAGCCGCCGAAGCGCAATACCCCACGCTGGATGTGGCTGACATCTGCATCCTGCCGGTGGCGGCCCTGGCCGA
>ERZ1292629.1079-Hain-H43-01um-R1-1079-length-28445-cov-12_pt1 | contig 23706 bp, 27 predicted proteins | sample MGYA00564399_ERZ1292629 | MGnify/ENA primary metagenome ERZ1292629 (study PRJEB36523, sample SAMEA6512636) | groundwater metagenome | collected 2019-01-08 | study: AquaDiva: Metagenomics assemblies of 32 groundwater samples | reverse complement strand
TGAGCCTGAAAAATGTTTAGTTTTTCAGGGTGAGATTCATAGGCCCACGAGGAATTGAACACTTCAAAACTCTCGGTTTTGAATGTCCCAGAGAACCGAAGTTCTCTGAGCCTGAAAAATGTTTAGTTTTTCAGGGTGAGATTCATAGGCCCACGAGGAATCGAACCCCGGTCAGCCGGTATCTTCAGTTCTGAATATCAAAAAAACTATTGTAGTTTCTCTGATTCCAGATAGCATTCCGAAGCCAGCTATTCTATCCACTGAACTATGAGCCTATATCCCACACAAGAATAAAAAGACTAATAAACTTAATGTTTTATAAAATTCCTTAACATAACTCAAAATGACTAAAAAAATACCATTCAGATTAAGATCGATAGCCCAGGCAATAAGAAAAGAAGACCTTCCAATAATAGTATTTGCTGGAATACTAGCCATAACCTCTTACATCTGGAAAGAACGAGTCTATCAAAAACCAATTAAATATCATCAAAAAATACAAGAAAATGCACTTGAAACTAAAATCATCCCCTCATCAAATATCTCTCAAGAAATACCTTATTTTACAAACTCATTTTTTCACTCAAACTATCACTCATCTAGTTATTAATAAAAGCCAAAGCAACACAAATCAAGATTATAATCATAGAAATAGTCTGTTTCAAACTGGGCTTTTCTTTCAAAAACAAAACGGCAAAAATATACATCAAAACTGGAGAAAGAATAAATACCATAGTAGTCAAAACTATTCCAATATTACCATATGCATAATAAATTATCGCCCTATACAAAACCCACAACAAACCAATGAGCAAAAACCATAAACTCAATTTTCCATTTAATACTTTAACACTAGGTCTAAATAAAAGCAAAGTAATAATAAATATTCCTAAACATCTAATAAAATAAAAAGTAAATGGAGAATAAAATTCTAATATGCTCTTAGATAAAACCAATTCAATAGCAAAAAACAAACTTCCCAACGTTCCGGCAACTAAATATCGATTAAAATAAAGATGACTTCTTTTCAAATGCGAAATAATTAAAACAAAACCTGCAATCATCGCAAGAAAAAATAAAAATCCATTTCTTTCAGCAGGATAAAATAAAACTGCAAACAAAACAGTAAATAAAGGTTGCATAAGCCATATAGGCTCAAGCTGCGTAACATCTTCTCTCTTTAAAGCATAATAAACTAAAAGATTAGCAAGAATCGAGCATAGAATAACTGCCCCTAAAATCAATAAATGTCCTTCTTCAAAAGCTCCGCTATCTAATCTCCATGTAAAGAATAAAAAAGGTATTGAAACAAGAACGATTGCAAGAAAACTAAACACTGTATAATTCTTAAAATTCAAACCTCTCAACTTTAACATTCTTTTTTCAATAATTACTCCCGTTGCTTCCAAGAATGCTCCGACAAATGGCAAAATCATTCTATTTCTTTCCCTCCAATAAACCCAAAACAAACTTAGATAATTTTGTAATAACCTCTTTAATTTCCTTTTCAAAATTATTTAAATAAGTAGAATTAACATTCTCCCCATAATACATAATTCCGTGCCTTATCTTTCTCAAATCATCTATTAATTTAACTTCCCTAACCGAAAGTATTTTATAATTATCTGAAAAATATTCAATAACTTTTACATGACTCAAACTTTTATATCCATCAAAATACATAACCGAAGTCAAAAGTTCCTTAATGGTTTCATAATATTCCTCAACTAATTTGAAAGTCTTATCTCGAGGAATTACTTTAATTAAACCATACCTCTCTCTAGCTCTTTCATAAACTGCTCTTGCCCGAATTTTATCTTTCTCTATCTTAAATATCTCATCACTCATCCCACGCCCCCTGAAGAACAATCCCATTCTTCATATTAACTAAAACATTCTTATCAATTCCCTTAACATTATCGATATAAATTACATTTATTTTTCTATTTAATTCTTGAACAAATTTACTTAAATCTACACCTTTCCTAGACTTACTTAAAACCAATAAATCAACATCACTAGTTTCTATATCAAATCCTTTAGAGTAAGAACCAAAAAGTAAAATCATTCTAGGATTACTTTCTTTTGCTATTTTCTCAACAACTAACTTCAAAGAATAAATATTGAACAAACGCTTGTAAAAAATAAAATCATTACTCTCCCGATTAGCAATAAGTCCATTAAATGGCCTTGCTTCCTTTTCAATAATAATTCCTTGTTTCTTTAATTCCTCGATATAAACCCTAACAGAAGTTGGAGCAAGTCCAATCTTTCTCCCAATTTCCTTAATGAAATGAACTTCAGTAGGTTCTTTAAAAAAGACACTCATAACTTCAATTAAGCTACATTTTTGTACCATCATATACATTTATGTACCAAAGGGTATATAAATATTACTTCAACCTCTTCTCCAACAACTTCCTCGCAATTGCAAAATCTGCTCTCTTATTCGTTGCTTTCATTATTGCTCCTAATAAGAAATTAAAAGAATTCATCTCTCCTTTCCCATAATCTTCTACTGCTTTCCTATTTTCAGAAATAACTTTTTCAATTACTTTCATCAACTCTTTCTCATCGCTAATCTTTCCTTCCCCAGCAACAGAAGGCATACTGCTTTTTGGATGCCAGGATTTCAATATTTCTTTACCTTTCAAAGGAGTTATCTTGCCTTCTTCAATTAATTTCAACAATTCAACAAAATGCTCAACCTTCAAATCCACTTCATGCAATAATTTTTTATTATAATTCAAAAATCTCATCAATTCCACGGTAACCCAAGGCACAGCCAACTTAGCTTCAACTTTTTCAATAACCTTCTCGAAAAATTCAACAATATCTATATTCTTAGACAATATCTCCGCGCTACTTTTATCAATTTTATGTTTCTTTATCAACTTCTCCAATTTAACTTTAGGCATCTCAGGAAGTCTATTTCCCATCTCTGCAACAAATCCATTATTCAAATTAATATCTTCCAAATCAGGATCTCTAATAAATCTATAATCTTCCGCATTCTCCTTACTTCTCATTAAAATAGTTTTATTTTTAGCCTCATCATATCTTCTTGTTTCTCTCTTGCTTCCTTCTTTACTCTGTCTTTCAAGTTCATAATAGATTGCCTTTCCAATATTTTCAATAGAGCTAATGTTCTTTATCTCAACTCTCTGCGTGCCTGGACTCCTAGAACCCGGCAGAGGTTGTAGACTTACGTTAACATCAACTTTTATTCCCGCATTTGAATCAACTGCCTTCAAATAAGCAAGTGCATGAGTTAACTCATTCAACCAACCCATAACTTCTTCGGCATTCTTAAATTCAGGTTCAGTAACAATTTCCACAAGAGGCAATCCACTTCTATTATAATCAACTTCTCCACTATCTGGATTCCAAGAAGCAGGATCTTCTTCCAAATGCATTTCAGTTATTCCTATTCCTAAAAAATTTCCTTTTTCTCCAACAGGAATTGCTCCAGGCCCAGATAAAGTATTCTGATATCCTTTAGGCAAATCTGGCCAATTATAATGTTTCCTCTGCCAAGGCATACTCAAATTAACTTTACATCCCAACATCAGAGCAATCATCACCGCTTTCTCAACTGCATTTCCATTCGGCAACATTGGTTTTGCTCCAGGCATCCCGCAACAAATTGGGCAAATATTAACATTTCCACGCAATCCCTTCTCCCTAGAAGCAATACACTCACAAAACAATTTCTCCTTAGTAGTAAGATAACAATGCATCTCTAATCCAATCATCCCCCCCAGTCCATTCATTCCACTCAATTCTTTCTCATTCATCACACCAAAAGAAAACTGATGTTTTTAATCATTTGGGTTAAATGAAGAGTTAATGCAATGCAATACAAAACAACTCCCTATGAATATACCATTAAATAATAATTATACTTATTCCATAAATGTTATCATCACAATAAAATAATGCAAGTCAAATATTAGATAATAATTCTTCAATTATCTTCAAATACATTATAATTTACATACTTCTAATTACCTAACATCTTTTTTGCATTGATGTAAATGTTAATAATGCATTACATAGATTATTCACACAAGTCTGCGGAGCATAATGCTGATATCTTCCAAATTGTTTATTTAAATAGTAAACTCTTGCAGGATTATAACTATGTTCATATTCTGTTTGAGAAGCCTGATAAGGAATAATTAACCATTGAGCAGTAACCTCTGAAGGATAAAGTGTAGCATTACCAATTATATTGCCCCAAATATCTCTAATGCCTGGCTGTTTAACTCTATATTCACAATTCACATCAAAAAGATTTGTATCTGTAAGAGGCACATCTTCCCAATTGTTAGTAGAAACAAGGTTATTAATTCCATTCCCACAAGAAGAAATTTGCTGACACAAGGGATAAACCCCAGTAGCATGATCTCCTGCACCAGTACTATCAAATCCAACTACAACTTCATTCGACCCACAAATAGGATTATGGCTATAAGATATATCTTGGGCAGTTTTTGTAATTGACCCACTGAGTATTGCTCCACAACTTCCCCCGCTTCCACCAATTTTTCCATTATCAATCGCCTCTTGCAAAGTCATAACCCCCTCACTAGCAATATACACATTAACTCCTCCACCATCATGTCCAAAAACATCAGGCGTCAAAGTAGCCCCACTTAATTTAACATTATCACTAAAATAATAAAATCCTCCAATAATCCCCAATCCTAAAAATACAAGAGCAACAATTATAATATTCAAAACTCCAAAATCCCTCTTTGACTTCATCTTAATCAATAATATCTCTGCTTTTTAATTCTTTTCAATTCAAAAAGTTCTCTCACGAATTTATCAAACTACAAGCATTAATTTTATACTCCACTTCAATCCTTCCATCCGCACCATTTCCACCAGGAAGACTATAAGCTGTAGACTCTGAGCCGCCTCCAATTCCTCCTTCGCCATAAGCGACTGCATTCGTTCCCGTTCCCCAAGGATTAGCTACATGATAACAAGCAAGGTTAGAAACAGCATAAATCAATACATTTCCACCATTTTCTCCAGGAACATGAATAATTGAATTTGCATCTCCTCCATTTCCCCCATTCCCATTAATCTCTCTAGTTTCTCCATGCCAACAATTTCTCACCACTTCTGAATATACGTCTCCCAAAGGAGCAAGTTCTCCGCCAGTCCCTCCAGTTGCATTCAATTCTCCCACAATAACTGAATCTCCTCCTTTTCCTCCCACAGTTGTACCTCCAACTCCTCCTTTTCCAACTTTCAAAACATAACTATTTTGAATATTACTAGTAGTCAATTCTCCATACCCTCCACTTCCTCCTCCTTTTCCACGAGTATAACAACATGGACCCCAATTAAATGATAATCCTCCCGCACCTCCACCTCCACCGCCCCCAGCACCAAGCACCCTAAATGTAATTTCACTAGTTCCTCTTGGAACATTCCAAATATATTCCCCATTAGCAGAAGTCTGCCCATTACTCGCATTCGTAAAATTAAAAACGATTGTATTATCTGACAAAGGAGTCATTTTCAACACACCACTATCAAATAAATATTGTAAAGTAGACTCATTATTTTTATACTCTAAGTATATTTCATCAGCAGAATGCCCTCTCTTTTCTACATCCGCTATTTCAGAACTTTCTTGATCCGAAGTAACAGAAAAATTATTATCTATAATATACTGCAAAGCAAACTTTCCACTGCAAGCTGAAATTAAAACTTGACTAGCATTATGTCCTTGTTCAATTAAACCAGAATGAGCCAAACTAGAATTTAACAAATTAAGACTAAAATTCAAACTCGCCAAAGTGCTAAGATTATAAATAAAATTAGAATAATTAAAATAAACTTCATTTTGAACGTGTCCAAATTCTTTAGCCCTCTGTAAATTACCATTAAACAGCTCATTAAATGCATAACCTAAAGATATAACTAAAATAAAAGCAACAATAACTACAAAAAAATTAATCTCTCTTTTCCTCATTCCCTATTTATTTCAGAGATTTATATAAACATTCCCCTTCGAGAAAAATTAACACTTTTTTCATTAAACCAAACCTAATCAAGTATTAACAAATATAAACCACTTGCCCATACGAACCAGAATTATCAAATATGGCTATGATCTTGTAATCCATCTCAGGATAAGCATTATCATCTTTTATTGCAATTTTTCCTTCAGAGTAAGAAGGAACTATATTAGTATTAGTCGCATCCCCATTAATATATCCTCCCTTAGGAACATAAGAACTAGACCATGCTCCAGTCTCTTCAACTTCTTTAAATCTATAAACTCTTGTCTTATAAAGTCCCTTACTACTATAAATATTTTGAATTATATTACATCCTTCACTTTGAAAACAAGAAGTAGGAAGTGTTGCTCCATGAGGGGCAGGTTTATATGCAACATTAAAAGTAACATTAGTAAGATCTACTGAAGTATAAATTTGTGTTGGATTTAAACATGGATCTTCATCAGGGTCGCCAATTGCAGCATCAACAATTCCGCTAACATACTCCCTCAATCCCTCAATCTCATCAGTATTATGTCCAAATTCGCTCGGAGTCAAAGGACTCATCTTAACTTCTCCGCTCAACTTAACATCATCACTAAAATAATAAACTCCTCCAATTATTCCCAATCCCAAAAACACAAGAGCAACAATAATTATATTCAAAACTCCAAAATCCCTCTTTGCTTTCACCATTTAAACTAGAACCCTTTAGACTATTTAAATTATTTCCCGAGCAATATTCACCAAAACATTTATATACGTATATTATGTGTAAATAAGTAATATAAAATGGCAACAATAACTCTCTCAATTCCAGAAGAAATAAAAATTCAAATGGAAAAATTTGAATGGCTTAATTGGTCAGCAATAGCTAGAGAAGCATTTCAAAGAAGAATAAAACAACTTCAAATTCTAAACAAGCTAGAAAAAGATTTCAAAAATAGCAAATTATCAGACAAAGAATGCCTGGAATTAGGAAAACAACTTAAAGACTCAATGTGTCAAGAACTCAGAGATAAAACCCAAAGCAGGTCTTGAGTTCTTGAGCACCTCGAAAATGTCTTTGCTATCAAAGGAATAAAGCCTTAGAGATTGCGCAAAGAACATTTTCTCAGTCTAAAATTAAAGAGGAAAATGAATGAAATTTGTAATTGATACAAATATTATATTTTCTCTATTTAAATCAAATTCACCAACATTAAACATATTAAAAAATAACCTTCTAATTCTTTATTCTCCCAGACAAGCAATTCAAGAATTAAAAAAATACTCAAATCTCATTTGTCAAAAATCTCTAATTGATGAAAAAACATTTCAAGAAACCCTTGAAAACTTAAAAGAGATAATAGAATTTAAAGAACCATCGATTATATTTGAGAAAAAAGCAGAAGCATTAATAAAAGACAAAAAAGATATTCCATTTCTGGCATTAGCATTAGAACTAAATATTCCCATATGGACAAATGATAAAGATTTTTCAAAAATCCCTGAAATACAAATATATAGCACAGCTGAGTTAATTAACTTTTTAAAAAATAAAAATTTCTAATTAAACCTATTTCTTCGCAAAACTCTCTCCAACCATCAAAGGAAACAAAATAGTAGCATCTCCAAAAACCTTCACACTTTTTCCCTCTGCCTTCAACTTTCCCCAACTAACTGCTTCATCAGGCATCGCTCCCGCATCCGAGCCATCAAATTCCTGAGAATTATTAATATAAACAGAATAATCTGCCCCATTCCTAAGCATATTTGCATTTAGTATAGAATGTTTTACAATTCCACTCCCTAAAATCAAAATCCCTGACTTCTTCAATCCAATTGTCAAATTATTAAATTCAACAACATCTCTAACAATATCAATCTTAAAACTCTGAGAATAATGAGATTCTGTTCTCAGAGTGCTCAAGGAACTTGCTGGTTCCTTGACATCAGGATGTTTAAAATAAGAAAAATAAACATTATCTCCCAAAGCACCATCGGTTATTGCAGGACAATAAATAGGAATCTTGTTTTTCCATGCCCAATAATAAATACTTCTCTTATCATTAATTCTTTCCCCCATCTTCCAAATCAATTCAGAAGGAGTAATAATTTTTCCAGTTTTCTTCTGTTCATTATAAACTTCCTCCAAAACCGGTTGAACCCACTTCTCAAATTCCACATATCTATCATTAGGAGCATATATATTTCCAATCCTATTAATTCCCTTCTCCCTTAAATCTCTCCCGACTCCTTTAAAATCTCCAGAATAAAAGTCTCCAAGACATTTAATAAAATCCTCTTCAATTCCTCCAGCAGTTGTTACAATCACATTTACCTTCCTATGTTCCACAAGATATCTAAAAACCTCTCTAAGTCCAGACGAAACCATATTCGAAGTATATCCTAAAAATATAAACGCCTTCTCATCAATCATCTCGTTAATAATTCCAATTGCCTTAGCAAAATGACTTGCCTGATACCCGGTCTGCCCATATCCTTTAATAATATTTTCATAATTAACTCCCTCATTAAAATCATATCCTCTAATCACTTTACCCTTGAATTTCTCCTCATTCTTTCTTAACAAATTCTTTCTAGCTGTCTTCTCATTTTTCTTATCAGAATTATTTAACTTCTCATCCGCTTCTCTCTCCTTCAACTCCAACTCTTCTTTATTCAAATCAACTCCTAGATATTCTCTCTTCTTCTGCACATTCTCCCCATACCTAACAGAAACAACTCTGTAATAATATTTCTTCCCATTCCTTTCCTTAATTTCAGTATAACTCATAAAAAGTGTACGTCCACACTATTTTTAAATCTTCTTGTGTAGACACACAAAATTCTAAACTACTAAAAGCCCATATCTATCAATTATTTAACATTCAATTTTCTATATCTCCTTCAACAATATATCTATCAAATCAGTTTTATGATATATTGCCCATAAAATACCAAAATAATGGTATTCTCCACATAGAAAAGTATAAAAGTACCAAAATAATGGTATTAATATGAATTTAAATAAATACATAAAAAGAAAATTAATAAGCCATATAAATGAAGAAGAAATTAATAGATATTCCTCTTTTTTTTCAAATAGCTTCAAAGAAAATCTCGCACATTCCAAAGCAAATATTTCAAATTTTCCAAGATGGAGTATAATCTCGGGCTATTATGCAATGCATGATATAACTAAACTATTTTTAGTAAAGAAATTAAATATAAAAATCGATTTCAATGTTCATAAAACTACCATCGAGATATTAAAAGAAATAAAGACTGATAAAGAACTTCTTAAATTATTAAAAACGGGATATTCAGAATTTATATTATTACTTAATGATTTAACAAAAGCAAAAAAAGAAAGAACCAAAATGCAATATTATACTGGCTCAGATTTTATGAGAAATAAGTATAAAGAAAAATCCCCTCAGTTTCTTGAGAAAATAGTTATTCCTTATTTAAATAAAATAAACTCCTTATTAAAATGATAGCCAATTTATTTAATAAAAATATGCTTAAAGTATTAGTTTATTTCTTAATCAGTCCAGGATCAAGACATACCCGAAAAGAGATAAAAGAAAAGATAAAAATGAATAATGTTCCCCTTGATGAAACATTAAATTTACTAAAATCTATGAGATTATTAAATATTGAAAAATCAGGATATTATTTAAATTTTGAAAATGAAAAATCAAAAGAAGTATTAAATCTTATAAAGTCAGAATACGACTATTTCAACCTTCCATATAAAATATTTAACATCGTATTTAAAATATCGTCAGAATTATTAAAATATCGGCAAATAGACTCAGTAAAATTATTTGGAAGTTATTCTAAATTAATCTACAATATCGAATCAGATATAGATATTGCGATAATTTTTAAAGACAATACCTTAGAATTAGACAAATTAAAAGAAAGGATAGAGAAAAAGATTAAAAAAATAGAAAAAGAAAGTAAAAAGATAATTGAAACTCACTTTTTCTCAAAAAAAGATTTAAAAGAAAATGACACTTTGATTAAAGAAATAATAAAAAATGGTAAAAGTTTATTAAACATCTACTAAGATTTTTATAAAAACAAATCAAATCCCCTTGTTAAAGATACAGAGAATTCTGATAATCGTGTCATCCTTTCGCAGAATTCTCTGGACAGGGAACTCTGTACCTAACATGATACACAACTAACAGAATTCCCGGTATTTTAAGAAACGGAAAAAGATTAATATAATCTACTCCTCCAAAAAGTCCTGCAAACCAATTTAAAAGGCTATCAATACCCTTATTAAATATTTTTATATAAACCTAAAAACTAATTCATATTAAACGACCAAACCCACGCACCACTTACAGAAGAAGCTAAACTTTCATTAACCCTAGGAACCGCATCATATGCCGAACCTAATACTCCATTGTTCTTAACCAAACTTTGACTATCTTCAGAATCGAACAAATATCTCAAATCTGCACTTCCTGCCACTTCAGATAAATTAGTTTTAATTATACTATCATTCAAAGTTCTATTATAAACTCTAACGTCCCTTAAATCAGAAAACGAATACAATTCAGTTCCTAAAGAATAATCAAAAGCCGAACATCCAGAACAATAAGACTTTCCAACATATCTGAGAGGAAATACAACATTACTAGCTAAAGACAAAGTCCCAATCCATCTCTTATTACCATCTACCCACGCAGTAACTCTCCCATTTAAATTAGTAATAACATACTCATGCCAAACGCCATCATTTAACCACAAAGAATACAAGGGAGTAAATGATGAAATCTTTGAAAAATTATAAGCATAAACTCCAATTCCCAAAGCATAATCCTCAATATAAACTTGCCCTATCCCCTCAAACTTTCCTTTCTCTCCTCCAAAGAATCCCTGTCCAAATCTTGAAGCTATATCTGATTTTCTATAAAATACAAAAGTATGATTAACTCCTAAATTCAAAGGATTATTCAATTCCAAATACCCTGCTCCCTTAAATATTCCTTGAGATTGATTATGTTCATCTAAATCTCTAGATTCGAAAGAAATACTAGAATTACCAGTTTTATTAACATAATACTTGAACATTAAATCATACTGACTATCAATGGGCACATTTAATCCATCAACTAAACTTAACTCTCCCTTTGGAGGAAGAATAAGCATTCCACTACATTTCCCCATCCTACAAGACATAAAATCACAAGAATTTCCACATGTACCACAATTATTAGAATCAAACAACATATCAGTTTTATTCCCATTACAACAAACTAAAGGAACTCTCATAGTCTTCCCACCAATTACATTTAAAATATACCCCCCCATTTTAGAATTACAACTAGAATCAGCACAATCTATCAAACCATTACAATTATTATCTTTCCCATCTCCACAAAATTCTATTGTAGAACAATTAGGAGAAAACTTTATAGAATTATTAAAAAATAAAAAATAAAGAAATACTGCAATAACTACAAAACCTATTCCAACAACAATTATATTTTTACTACTCTTCAAATTAATTCCTCTATTCTCTTTCAAACTTGTTTGTTTTTTATTTCTTTTCATTTTTATTTAAATGGTGGCAATTGATTTCCAAGAGGATTTGTAGTTATACAAATAATTGTTCCCCCATTAGGATCGTAAGGAGAAATAGGCACTGAACCTATCTGTATGTAACATCCTCCTCCAATTGCAAATCCAGGTTTAACTCCCCCCTTAGCAGTATCACAAGATTTCTTTTCATCAAAACCAGGTTGAGGAGGATTTGTTGGAACAGTAGTACAAATTGGATTTGTCCCACTATCACAAACTCCATATACGCAGGACATAGTCCCACAAGAATTTCCGCACGAACCACAATTACTAGAATCTATAAATGTCTCAACAGCTCTTCCTCCACAACATACCTGAGGAGAATTCAATGTAATCATTCTTCCGCCTATAGCAATAGGAGTTATAGTACTGCCCATGTCTGCACCTTGACAAATTCCATTCATACAACAAGTTCTCTCTTGACAATCAGTTTTATTATTACAATCATTATCTTTTCCATCAGTGCAAGTCCTACGAGTAACTTCAAGTCCGAATGATTTCAAGATATCTACATCATTATCATTACAATCACCGTCACAAAGAAGAGAACCATCATTATCTCCATCAATTGATTTACAAGCATCATCAGAACAATCAGTATCTCCATTACAATCATTATCTACGCCATCACTACAAAGTCCAGAAGTATCTTCAACAGCTCCCGGATTTACTTGATTATCATTATCATTACAATCAGTAGGCCCACATGCCCATCCCTCTGTTTTATATCCATCTCCATCTGAATCAGTACCTTGTGCAGCCTCGCCATTACAATCTTCATCTACATCATTACAAACATATTCAATAGCTCCTGGATGTACTGCAGAATTTGAGTCATTACAATCGATCGGTCCACAATCTCCTCCAGTTGTAATTCCATTAATATAAAATTCATCTCCATCTGAATCAGTTCCTATATCCCATCTGCCATCACAATTTTCATCCACTTCATTACATAATAACTCAGTTTTAGACGGATTAATATTAGCATTACTATCATTACAATCATCTCCATCCGCTTCAATTTTAAAATGAGTATCGTCATCACAATCATCACAATCATCACCTGAACCTGCAGAAAATCTAATATTCTCTGGAATTCCAAAAAACAAGCCTATTATAAAAACTGCCAATAATGTAAGAAACACAAAAACAATAATAATATTGCTTGAACTAACTCTCTCCCCTTTCTCTTTCATTAGAACCTAATGCCCATCATCTTTTTAAAGATTGTTACTCAATATAATAGATTAAAGAGAATTCTGATACTTCTATCCTACTAAATATTCAATAGGGAAATACTTTAAAAATAACAACTTCTAATTATCATTTAACAACTAACCAAACAAACCAGAAAACCAACTAATAATTCTATCCATTAAACTTGAGCTTATACATTTTCCAGAAACGCAAACATTACTTCCACACTCAAAACTATTATCGCATAAATCATCCGAATTCTTTTGAGAAACAAATGATAAATTATTATCAGAACAATAACTCATATTCTTTCTATACCCAAAAGGATAACAATTTTCATCAAAAATACATCCAGAACAAATAGTAGGAGTAATACCTAGTATCGCTGAGCCATTATTCAAGGTAACATTATTTACAGAAGTAATATTCCCCGGAGTTGTAGAAACATTCTCTCTATCCGAAGAAACATTCTGAACAGAATGATTAACCAAAGTCCTTCTAGTAGAAATATTATTAACATCTGCCCCAATTAAATAAGAAACTTTAGTTCCATCATCGAATATAAAATTAAGTTCTCCTCCTTGGAAAGAATCACTTTCTTTCTGAACATATAAATCAAAAGTATAACTTCCAGAAGGATAATTTCCTAAACTCTGAGCATATCTTTCATTTAACTGAGTTCCATTATAAAATACAACAACGGGATAAAGATTTCCTTCTAAAGAAGACCATATCTGTCCAGGAACCTCATGAAATAAATTCACTCCTGCAATACTTTTACTCTCATCTAAATTAAGTATAGCCCTAAAATGAAAATCTGAATTTCCAGAATAAGTTCCACCAGTACCAAATCCTCCAAATCCTCCAGCATAATCTCCTTCAATTCCAAGATATTGAGCAGATAACTCTGCAGAAACAGAAGAATTGAAAACACCCAATTCTTCAAAAGGATTTTCATATGAACTAGACATATCACTTAAATTAGAATAAACATTAGCTTGCATACTTGAACCATCACTAAATTTAACAAGCAAAACGCCTCCATAAAATTGAGAAGATTCTTTTTGCCCATAAAGAACAAACGAATGTTCTCCAGCAGAATAAGTTCCCAAAGAACTATCATAAGCATTATTTAACTGATTTCCATTGTAATCAACAACTAAAGGATAAAGAGTTTTTCCAAAACCCAAAATTTTAGAGGAAGTAGTCCAAGCTTCTCCATCAACTCTCTGATAAACTGGGCGATTATTTGAAATAGAAATTGACTTTATTGTCTTTTCCCCATCAAAACGAACATTAACATCCCAACGCCAATCATTACTCCAATTACTCGAGACAGGATTTCCTTTTCCAGCACTAAACATTCCCCATGCTCCAACTCTATCCTCCGCAGAATTACTTACAACTACATTAGTTATCTCATTTGAAGCAACAACAAAATTAAGAAATAATATTGTTAAAATTCCAAAAACAAATAAATAACCAATTTTCATAAAAAACCCTAATTTGAAAAGATTATAAATGTTCTTATAACTTCAATTACCCTAGAACCTAATCACTTTTCATTTCTTCCCTAAATCTTTCCTTAAACTTATCCAAATCCTTACTCGCAACTCTTGCTCCAACTGCATCTTCATGCCCTCCACCAGTAGCATGCTCAAACTCTTTCAACAATTTCTTCAATATTTTACTAACTCCCTTTCCTCTAATAGAAATATTCCCAACTCCTCCTTTAACAAAAGCCACACAAACATAACATCCCTTATTTCTATGAGCCAATTCATTAGCAATATCCGAACTTATACTAAACTCTCCACCATAAGAATAAAATATTAAATTTCCTTCCTTTGTTTCCTCCGCCTCACCAACAACTCTATTCTTTATCTTTTCCAAATCTTCTACTTTCTTTCTAAGAAATTCATTATTTTTATTTTCCTCCAAAACAGCATTTGCATTTTTACATTTAATTAAATAATTCTGCAAAGCTACAACATTAGTAATAGAATCTTTCAAACCAAAATTAATCGCTCTTGCAACTCTTCCAATTTCAGTTCCATACAAGGCATCAAATGGTTCTTTAATTCCAGATTTCCATAATTCGGGATTTTCTTTCCCAAATTCTTTAGCAAACTCAGGTAAATAATGGTCTGCAATACATCCTGCAACCGCCAACCAGGTATCTTCTTTTCTTCCACTTAATTCAAAACAAATACTAGTCACAGGTTCATCAAAAGAATAAGCATGAAAATTTTCATACATCTCTGAATACTCCCTATTATCAACATGATGATGATCAATCCAAACCAAAGGAATTCCCAAACTTTTTATCTTTTCAACAAATTTAACAGACAAAACTGGTTTATCAAGAACAAAAACATAATCACTTCCAAACTCTTCAGCCCGCCCAGCATATCTCTCATCTATTTCAGGATAACTTCTTATGGCAACTCCCTTTCCTCTATCAATAAACTTTCTAAGTAATATAAAACTGCAAAGTCCATCTGCATCATTATCATAATAAAACACAGGATTCCTAGCATTTTCAAGATGTTCCTTTATCTTCTTAATCTTCTCACTATTCATACACTAAACCCCGACCTATGCTATTTAAATCTCACTTAATGCACTCAATCCATTCCCAAGTACAAGCCACACCAGAAAGCCATGCCCCGTTATGTTTAGCTTCACATCTCAAACTCCCATCTCCTGCTCCAACTTTGCCAGTACTGCCCAAAAATCCTCCTGCTAAAGAAGTACAAACTGAACTAGCACCATCCCTAAAATCATCATAACTTGAAAGTCCTAGCGACAAACTAGAAATTACATGTCCATCTGAAAATTTAGCTCCGGGCATAAACACAATAACATTAAAACTAGACAAAGTATTGATAGTACATAAGTTAGAACAATCATCAAACTTATTTGAATTTCCATCATCGCACTGTTCATTTCCCTCAACAATACCATTTCCACAAACATTAGCAGGCATACAACTAGGTTCGGAATATTTACAAAAACAATTAACTACTCCCTCCACCCCAACATAACTATCACAATAGGATGAAAAATTAGAAACATTTCTATTTGAAAATTGAGTTCCTGAATAAATTTTTCTTTCACTTTCAAAACAATTATAATTATAACTAAGAATGCAAGAATCTCCCAATTCAGGACATCCAGTTCCATCACTCTTACAAACTCCAGATATCTCATCAGCACTATGCCCAAATAAATTTGGATCTGCTGGGCCACTCAACTTAACATCATCACTAAAATAATAAAATCCTCCAATAATCCCCAATCCCAAAAATACAAGAGCAACAATTACAATATTCAAAACTCCAAAATCCCTCTTCGCTTTCACCATACCAAAACAAGAGAATAAGATTATTTAAACTTAATCAAAAATATTTTTAAAAATATATGCCCCTAAAAATTAACTTACCATAAATATTCAATTCAATAATTCTTATTACCAATCACTAAAATTACCTAATCAAATAAATAATTTTCAAACCACGCATCAGATAATAATAAGATTATTGTTTACAAAATATTTATAATTATGTACTAAAAATTATCTATTTATAGGAATAAGCGTACCAATTCCTTTTGCATCTCTCTGGCAATTATTATTTAATGGATCAAAAAGCAAAATAGTCCCAGTAGTACCACAACAAGATAATCCTACCGGAGATTGCGTAAATCCTGGAAATCCATCCTTATCTACACAACAACTTTCGCTACTAGAATCATATGTCTTATCACCACAACAACTATACTGACTAGAGTCATAAGGGGCAAGTCTACAGCAAGATAATCCTGCAGAATTCCCTACAACCCCCATAGATACAGTAACAGATCCACCCCAAGATTTACTCACTTCGCAACAAGTTTGAGATTCTGGATCATAAAATGAAGGATTAAGATAATCACCGCAACATGCTAAAGTATTAGGAGTTTGAGTTTTTCCAGCTCCTTCATAATTAACACAACATTTCTCATTTCCAGGATCATACATCAAACCAGTATTTCCACAAGGAATTTGTCCGCTTCCACTAGCAGGAGAAAACTTTGGAGGAACAACCAAGAAAACTGCGATGAGAACAACCATAACTACAACGCCCACAAAAATCAACCCTTTATTAAAACCCATAAAAGATTTAAAATATATATATAAATGTTTCGGCATTTTTGAATGGAATAAACCTACTTAGATTTCTGAAGTTCAGCGACGATAATCATCATTTACTGATTTTTCAACAGCGACGAGCAACTACAAATTCATAAGTAGTTCCTGTTCTTCAGGCACTAAACTAAAATCAAAATAAAAAAATAAAAAAACAAATTGTCAATTAAAACAATCTCAATCTGTAAACTGCATTTATATTTGCACTAACTTCTGTATCTTGAGGATTCAAATCCATTGCAACTTCTTTTGCTTGTGCATTTGAAACAGCCATATCTTCTGCTCCCGAAGCACTTACTTTAGAATACATAGCAATAGGTCCTCTGTATTGATAATCTTGATTTCCAAGAGATACCAACTTTCCAAGTTTCTTTCCTTGCCCAACAGCAATACCTTGCGCTTTCAATTTAGCATCTCTACTTGCTTCCTCCAATGCTTGAATCTTATACTCATTTTGTTTTTTCTCGCTTAATTCAAAATTGATATAAGAAACTAAAGCTCCAGAGTTTATAGCAGAGTCTACAATTCCAGGAACTTTTGAAGTTTCATTAGTCTTAACAACTAACTGTTGATATACATGATATCCCTTAATCTTAGTATAATCATACCTATCATATTCAGGATAAACATTATATCCAACAAACTCCAATTCATCCTTATCAAACCCAATTCTAACAAGTTCATAAAGTAATTTATCACTTATCTCCTGATTAGCATCTTGAGCTAAAATCGCAGTAGTATTAGAAGTCTCTACAGTAATATAAACCGAAACTAAATCAGGTTTAACTTTCAATACAGAACTTCCTTGAGCAGAAACACTTGGTCCAGAATTAATTATAAAATATCCTATAATTAAGATACCTAAAACTAAAAGTCCAAGATAAATTTCTTTTCTCATTCTATTCTACCTCCTTTCAATTTAACTATTACCATATTTTCCTCCAATTCCAAACAACAATCAAAAGTAAAACAAAAAGTGCTCCAAGCATAAACCACAATCCTGCATTTCCCACGCTTCCCGAAACATTTGCAACAATATCTACTCCAGAATTTCCTAAACTTCCAGAAGCACTTGCAACTCCATTAACAACACTTCCTGCATCTGCAGAACTAGCCACAGTCTGAACCAGCTCATTTCCAGCACCCCTTGATTTTTCCAATAAATCTGGTGCTTGAATTGAAACAAATTTCTGTCCATTAATCCAGCTATTCAATCCAAGAGCAGCAAGTCCAGAAATAACCACCATTGGAATAATTCCTTTCAATCCAAATCTAGGAGTAATAATTATTTTTCTATTTACTGCCCTATATTTCAAAATTCTTTTCCCCTTAATGCTCCATAAAAATCCTTTATTCGGTTCGATAAATCCTGCTTCAACCAACTTTTTAATATTATAATCTAAAGTATTCAAAGGCATTTTCAAACTTTCACTTAATTCGCTTTGGCTCATTTCTTTTTCAGAAATCAATCCCAAAATCTTTTTACAAGTTTTATTTCCCAATACCTCTGCAATTTTTCCAGCTCGTGCATCATCCAAATCAATGGAAACATAATGTTCAGTCATGATTTATACAGATAAATATTATATTTAAACCCCTCGAAGAGTTCAATTACATTTGAAGGTATCAAGCCTAAAAAGATTTGCCTTCAAAAATTAGCAAAAGACAGAACAAATACAAATTAATACCCTGCAAAACAATCTAATACAAATATCCAGTTCAATAATACTTCTTACTAATCCAATAAAATATTATCCGTATATTAAAATAATTTAAATCGAACATTAGATAATAATTTTAAAAGTAGATTTAACTTTTCATACTTTTTTACTAATAATTAAACTTTCAATCTTCGACTATACATTAGAACCTAACACATCCCAAAGGTTATATTCCGCTAAAGAAATGTTTAAATACAAAAACCTTTAAGAAATAGAATGAATAAATGGCTTGAAATCTTACTTGGTTTAATTCTTCTGATAGTTCCAATCTTATTAGCATTCACAATCTGGCCTTCCTGGGGTTCTGCATCAATAGAATTCTTGAAGGGCGGACTCTTCTGGGGAATTGTAGGTATAGGATTATTATTAGTCCTTCTCGGAATATCTGATTTGAAGGATTAGATATTCTGTTTAGGAAAAATTTATGGTTTATTGTAAAATATGTGATTCAGATGATTGTGAAATAGAAGAACACCAGTTCACAATAGGAAAAGTAACAAATAAAAAAGAAATCTCTGGTTCATCTCCTCCTGAAATCTTCGTTGGACGCTGGAACTATCCAAATGTCTACACAGGAATTCTAAGTCCTGAAGAATATGGAAATACAAAAATCCTTTCCTCTCCTGAAATCTGGCACTCCAAAAAACTCTCAATCGCTGAAATATTAGCAAACAGAAATAAATTAATTTATGGTAGAACTCAAAATAACATAAAAAATCTTCAATGCAATTTCATATCTGTAATGAAAGAAGTAGCAATGACTGAATCTTCTATTTCCACAGAATTAACTCTAAAAAAACCCATAGAAACCCAAAAGGAACAAGCACCTAATAATCCTCTTATCTCCCGAGCAGCAGAAATAATTCATGCTCGTCTACAAGAAAACACCAAGATAAAACCAAAAGTAGATTACCTAGTTTCAGACATTCACTCCAAATCAAAAGACTCAATTATAGAACTATCAAAATCTCCAATTGAAACTTCCACAATTAGTAAAATTCTTTCAGCAGGACTTTTAGGATTAAAAAATAATAGAAAACTCGTTCCAACCAGATGGAGCATAACTGCAGTAGATGACACCATTTCAAAAGCAAATTTAGAAAAAGTAAGATTCTATCCAGAAATAAAAGAAATTCTCACATTCAGTTCAGAATATCTAGGCAATCACTACGAATTTCTTCTCCTACCAAATAACTATCAATTTGAAGTTATAGAAATCTCCCTTTCAAATGCAGGAGTTTGGAAAGATTATGAGTCTCTTACTCCCAGAAAATCCTACGCCGATTCAGTCACAGGGGCATACTATGCAAATCGTTTAGCCCTTTCAGAATATCTTCAAAAAATAAAACGCCAAGCCTCCTGTCTAGTAATAAGAGAAATTCGTCCAGAATATTCTTCTCCGTTAGGTGTAGGAATTCTTAGACAAATAAGTAGAGAAGCATTTCAGTCAATTCCAGAAAAATCATCCACCCTTAAAGATGCCCTTAACAAGATTCAATCTCGTCTCAAACAACCAATATCAAATTACACTTCAAAATCAATAATTCTCAATCAACCTACTCAGAAATCAATTTCTTCATTTTTAATTTAAACTCATTAATTTAAATTTAGTTTTCAATGGGAATAAGAGTACCATTTCCAGTAGAATCTTTACGACAATTATACTCTGATAAATCATAAAACTGAACGGGGTAAATATCACCACAACAAGATAATCCTGTTGGATATTTAGTATATCCTATTCCCTTGTTATCAGTACAACAAGTTCTTACCAAAGGATCATAAAAAATGTCATTTAAACTTAAAGCACTATAATTACCACAACAAGATAATCCTGCCGGAGCTTGAGTAAATCCTCCAGTGTTAGTCATACAACACGACTCTTCAGTAGAATCGTACCCTACAGTACCACAACAAGATAGCCCTGAGCCATTCCAAACCTCATTAATATAACTATTCCCATTATCTCTAACCTCACAACATGTCTGAGACTCAGGATCATAAGCTTGAGGTTGAATGTTTCCACAACATGCTAAAGTATTAGGAGCCTGAATAGTCCCATTACCATACAAATCAACACAACATTTTTCTTTTCCAGGATCATAAAATTTAATAGGATTGTTACCACAACATTCTGAAGTACGAGGAGTCTGAGTAGCCCCGACACCCTGAGTATCAAGACAACATTTCTCCTTTCCAGGATCATACATCAGTCCACTATTCCCACAAGGAATTTGTCCACTTCCACTAGCAGGAGAAAACTTTGGAGGAACAACCAAGAAAACTGCAACAAGAACAATCATAACTACAACACCCACAAAAATCAACCCTTTATTAAAACCCATAATTTCTAAAGAAATTACTTATTTATAAATATTATCGTTATTCCTTCCAATTAAAATCTCAATAAAAAATAAAATTATTGTTAAAACAATTAATTAATTCTCATCAACAAAAAAATACCCTCAAAATCAGACACAAGATAATAACTCATCTGTTAAATTTAAAAAATCCATAATTTATATCCTAATAATTACTAAAAATATTTTTAAACTTCTTTCTTAATCGCAATCTTAATATTCTTATTCAATTGAACCATACTCTCTTCCAATTGTTCCTTATTCTTTGTTCCAGTACATACTAACTTTCCATTACTAAACAATAAGAAAGTAGCAGTAGGTTCATTCAATTTGTAAACAAGTCCTGGAAATTGTTCAGGTTCATATTCAGTATTTTCCAACTGTAATGCTAAAGTATTCAAATTCAAATTCAAGTCTATGCTTCCAGATGCAACTATATTCTGAACAGTAATTTTAGGAAATTGAGTTACCTTAACTCCAATTTTAGCAATTTGTTTAATAACTGCTTGAATAACCTCTTTCACTTGAGCAACACTTTTAGTTCCAGTACATACAAGATTACCAGATGAAAACACTAGAACTGCAGATTTAGGCTTTTCAATTCTTAAAACAAGTCCAGGAAATTGCTCAGGATTATATTCAGTATTACTCTGACTTCTTGCGAGTTTAGTCAATGAGACTTCCTTTCCAAGAGAAGCAGTAGCGACAATATTTTGTACCTTTAGATCAGATTTAACAGCCATTCTATCCTTTATAAACAAAAACCCTTTATAAAGCTTTAGTTTCCCCGTCGGAAAGAAAATCGACTTATTCCGTAACTAAATAAATCTTATCAAATTCCTTGCAACTATCTTTCTCTTGACTAGTCAATGACTTTGATTTGAAATTCATATTTTTTCTTAATTGTTTAAGTTCGCCTTTTTTAAGAACTAATACTTTTGTATAAGAACTAAATCCACAATTCAAACAATCAGTAGAATTATATTCAAAAGGTTTAGTTTCAGTAGAGCAATAAAGAGTACCCTTCCCACCACATCTTGCACAATCCAAAGAATAACTATTTCCTCCCATATAAAATAAAATAACTTCAATTCTTTAAATCTTTCTAAATTCCTAAATTCCCAGCTTCTTAGGCATTAGGATATCTAACTTTTCCAATATTTCTTTTTGTTGCTTATTTGGCTCACAAATAATTATTTCATCATCATAAACTTTACACTTTAGATTTCTTAATTTGAGAAGTATCTCTTCAACATTATGTTCCTTACCAAGGTTATTTTTTATATGAACAAATGCAATCAAGGTTACAAATTGCATAAATAAAAATCCTCTAAGCGATTCTTCATTATGGACTCTTAATGGAAGTAAACTCAAATCATCTTTAGAAAATCCAAACAGCTTTTCAGCTGTTTGTCGAACATAATAAGCAGGAACAACATCTTCTTTTTTTAACTCAAATGAAGATACTAATATCATTATCCCTCTTTTAGTCATCTCAAATTCTAATTCTTCAATACTATTTTCTTTATTTTTGATATTCTGTAAAAGAAAGTTTTTTGTTTCTCTCCCTTTTCTTTCAGGATCAAGAACAATATATGCAAAAGCATCTTTACCGAAGAGATTTATCTTCTTTTGCTTAATAAACAATGCTCTTTTTCCATATTGCACTGCGTTTTCATATCTTTCTATACTCTTTACTTCAGAGAGTATTAGCTCTTTATAGATAGTTCTCATTGAGGGTAATCTTGTCAAGAAGTTAATTTCTTGGGCATATAATTCTAAGATATTATCTTCTGAAAAAAACCCAGCATCCATGTATACATAATTCTCTTTAATTCCAAATTTTTGAAGTTCATTAATTGTATTTTTTAATGTGGAAACATCCACTATGTTTCCAGCAAAATATCTAAAAAATAATGGCATTGAATTTTTTTTATCTACTACTAGAAGAAATCTTATCTGTTTATCAATTTCTTCTCCACTAAGCCCCCATTGAGTTATGGGCATATGAATCTGATTTGGTAAAGAAGTAGCGTCGATAATAATCCCTTCATTTGATTCCGCATAGGCTGGAATATATTGTTTGAAAAATTTTCTTTGTAAATTTTCATCCCCCAATAATTTTAAGAAATCACTTATTCTTTGCGAAGATAAATCCACATTTGGATAGCATATTTTTGCATAATTACCTTCAAACCATGTCTTAGAAAATCTCATTGCAGATGGATAGCAAAGCCGATAATTTATTAAAGATAAAAAGAAATCTTTCTTATCTCCAAAAACTTCTTCAATTAATTTTGAAAATTTTACTTTTTCAAAAAACTCCTTAATGAAATAACTGTCTCCAAAATCTAAAATTAATTTTTCTTGCTTTGGAAGAGATAATCTCTTTTCAAAAATCTTTTTGGATTTATCCACAACGACCCCAAGATAGAGGGTTTTTTGTTTGGGTCTTTGAGTCTTAGAATCCCAATAAGATTTTATCTGATAAGCATATTCTTGCTTTCCAAAGGTCTTGTATCTTATGAATGTCATAATGGTTATATAGGCATTATAAAGTATATAAATCTTTCGTTTGTATTATCATCGCTATGTTCAATCAAATAAGAAACCTAATGCCTAATTTT
>ERZ1292629.1388-Hain-H43-01um-R1-1388-length-23718-cov-20_pt1 | contig 23718 bp, 23 predicted proteins | sample MGYA00564399_ERZ1292629 | MGnify/ENA primary metagenome ERZ1292629 (study PRJEB36523, sample SAMEA6512636) | groundwater metagenome | collected 2019-01-08 | study: AquaDiva: Metagenomics assemblies of 32 groundwater samples | reverse complement strand
ATTTTTATAAATTCGGACAAGCAACTCTCATTCCCTATATTTTGTGGGCGAGGAGGGACTTGAACCCTCAAGCCTTTCGGCACACGATTTTGAGTCGTGCATGTTTGCCAATTTCATCACTCGCCCAATATCTAGATATTTTCTAGTAAAAAAGGGTGATTGTCAACGGCGATTTTATAAGATAAAATTAGTAATTAAGTAATTTGTAATTTTATCTTGGCCAGAATAATTTCTTTCGTAAATCAAAAGGGCGGAGTGGGCAAGTCCACCAGCGTGGTTAATGTGGGCGCGTTTTTGGCGGCGCACGGCAAATATGTGCTGATTGTGGATTTGGATCCGCAAGCCAATACCACTTCGGGTTTGGGCATTGACCCCTATCAAACCGAGTGGCATTTGTATCATGTTTTGGCCAACGGTTTGGTGCCCGAAGAAGCCATCAGAAAAACAGGCGTATTTGGTTTGGATATTTTGCCGTCCAGCCCCGTTTTGGCCGGCGCCAATGTGGAATTAGTAACCCAACCCAACCGCGAGTTTCGCCTGCGCGAATCGTTGGCGCGCATAACCACCAACTACGATTATATTTTAATTGATTCGCCGCCGTCTCTGGGGTTGCTCACCATCAATGGTTTAGTGGCTTCCGATTCTGTGGTTATTCCGGTACAATGTGAGTACTATGCTTTGGAGGGTTTGGGGCATCTTTTAAAGACCATTGATTTGATTCGGGATAATCTGGGGCATAGCGTTAGTGTTATGGGCGCGGTGCTAACTATGTATGATCGCCGTAACCGCCTTAACCGCGATGTGGTGAAAGAAGTTCAAAGAAATTTTCCCGGACGGGTTTTTGGGACGGTGGTGCCGCGGTGCGTTTCTTTGGCCGAAGCGCCGTCTTTTGGAAAAACGATATTGCAGTATGATGTTTATTCCAAAGGCGCCAAGGCCTATCGGCAGTTAGCCGAAGAAATATTAGCGTTAGAATAGGAATTAGGATGTTAGGAATTAGGTGTTTAGTCCTAATATCCTAATCGCCTAAAACCTAAAACCTATCTTATGGCCCCAGTAGTAGATGCTTCGCATCACTACGGGGCACATATTTTTAGCTATTCGTTTCACTCATAGAAAAATATGGCTTTAGGCAGAGGTCTAGAATCATTAATTCCACAAAAGAAATCCGTTGCCCCCGAAACGGAAAAATTTGCCGCGGCCGGTTCGGCCAAACAGGATAGTGTTTTTTATATTGAAACAGAAAAAATAAAACCCAACCCCTATCAGCCCCGCCGGGAGTTTGATCAAGTTGAATTGCAAAATTTAGCCGACTCCATGAAACAATACGGTATGCTCCAACCCTTACTGGTTTCCAAAATAGAAGTTGAAGTTCCGAGCGGTACCAAGGTGGAGTATCAGTTAATCGCTGGAGAAAGGCGTTTGAAAGCGGCGGCTTTGGCTGGTTTGCGCGCGGTGCCGGCTATTATAAAATTGGCGGATGAAAACACCAAACTGGAAATGGCGTTGATAGAAAATGTTCAGCGCCAGGATTTAAATTCACTGGAAGAAGCGCTGGCCTATCGCCGCCTCATAGATGAATTTAAGTTAACCCAGGCCGAGGTGGCCCAAAAAGTGGGCAAGAGCCGCGAGGTGGTGGGCAATAAAGTCCGCCTGCTGGATTTGCCCTATGAAATCCAAAGAGATCTGTCCGACGGTAAAATTTCGGAAGGCCACGCCAAGGTTCTATTGGCTTTGAAAAATCCCGAGAAGCAAAGATTTTTGGCCCAGGAAGTTATGACCAAAGGCATGTCGGTGCGGGCTTTAGAGGAATTAGTGAAGGTGGAAGAGGCCTATCAACATAAAGTTAAAAATATTGATCCGGTCTTGGAGGAATACAAAAAAACGGTTCAAGACGCCATCGGCGCGCCGGTTAATATCTCCGGTAGCAAAGAAAAAGGCCGCCTCGCTATCAATTTTTACTCCGAAGTGGACTTGGAGCGGATTATAAAAAAATTATCCAGTTAGCCCAGTAGAGCAACTTTGGCTGTTGCTTTACATTAAAACCTAATTTTACCGCTCGGTTGCCAATTAAAATACTGATTGGAAACAGAAAGTAGCTATGGCCACAGCACAACCTGATTTAATGGCCAAAGTTGTCTTACTGGGTTAGGCGAAGATTTTCTTTTATTTTGGATCTAGCTTTATGGGTTTTAACAATTTTGAGCCAGTCGCGGGACGGGTTCTTTTTTTTGTTGATGACAATCTCCACAATGTCGCCGTCGTTTAAGGAATGGTTGAGCGCCATAATTTTACCGTTCACTTTGGCTTGTTCGCACCGGTCGCCTAAATCGGAATGAACCGCGTAGGCAAAATCAATCGGCGTGGCGCTTTCGGGCAATTCAATCACATCGCCTTTGGGGGTGAACACAAAAATTCGGTCTTTGAAAAAATCAATTTTAACATTTTCCCAAAATTCCTGATTGGACATGGTTTGTTCCTGCCAGTCACGCAACTGATTTATCCAGGCCACCTTTTTTGAAATCGGATTTTTATTTTCTTTGTAGGCCCAATGGGCGGCAATACCCAGTTCGGAGTTTTTGTTCATCTCGGGGGTTCGGATTTGAAATTCGGTTATCTTGCCATTATCGCAAAACACCGTAGTGTGGAGTGATTGGTAGCCGTTGGGTTTGGCCAGAGCAATATAGTCCTTAATCCGGCCCGGCAGGGGCTGCCAATATTTATGAAGCACGCCTAAGGTCTCGTAGCAGGCCGCAACATTTGGCACCAAGATTCTTAAAGCCACTAGATCATAAATTCTTTCCAAATTAAAATCATATTTTTGGAGTTTTTTCCATAAGCTATAAAGATGTTTGGATCGGGCACTTACCGCCGTGACACTAATGTTGTTTTCTTTTAGTATTTGTTCCACTCGCGGTTTTATTTTTTCCAGATAATTTTTATTTTCTTTCATTTTATCTTGAGTAACCTCCACGGTCTTTAGGTATTCTTCGGGATAAACGAAAGGGAAGGCCAAATCCTCCAGTAAGGCCTTGATTTCGCCCATGCCCAGCCGCGAGGCCAAGGGCGCGTACACTTCTAAGGTCTCCAAACCAATTTTTTCTTGGTCGCCCTTAAATGTTGCCAATGTCTCCAAGTTATGAATGCGATCGGCCAGTTTGATTAACACTACCCGAATATCTTTGGCCGTGCCTAAAATCATTTTGCTAAAATTTTCCACATATTGTTTTTCGCCGCTGTAACTGACGCGATGCAGTTTGGTTACGGCTTGCACCAAAAAAGCCACGGTTGGCCCAAAACTTTTTTCCAGTTCCTCAAATTTCATGGGGGTTTCTTCTAAAACATCATGGAGCAAGGCCGCGGCGATAGTTTCGTGATCCAAATTCAAATCGGCCAAAATTTGGGCCACTTTCACTGGGTGGGTAATGTAATCCTCGCCCGAATGCCTGGTTTGGCCGCGATGGGCATTTTGGGCCAACTCAAAAGCCCGAGTGATAATTTCGGCTTCGTCCGGCGGGTATTTTTCGGTTATTTTAATTAGTATTTCCATATTTTCCTATGAATGAAGTGAATAGCTGAAAATATGTGCCCCGTAGTGAAGCGGAGCTTCTACTACTGGGGCCAATTCAATTTTAACGATAGCAAATATAGTCAAACGGGCGCTATTGACAGGTATGTTTACATATTTAATTTTCCTGCTCTTGAGAATCTCAAATATCAAACACTCGGTGTTTAATACTTAGGGTTGCGCGGGTTCTTGTTTTTGCGCGTCTTTATCTTTATTTTGTTCGGCGGGATTTATCTTGGGATTAGTCCAACTCACAAAATCACACTTTGGATATAGAGAACAGCCGTAGAAAATTCGGCCGCGTTTGGATTTTTTAAACACCACTTCGCCTTGAACGCATTTGGGACAAGGCATATCAATTTTCTGAAGAAATTTTTCGGTGTGTTTACATTCGGGAAAACCGGTACAGGCGTAGAATTTTCCAAAGCGGCCTATTTTAATCACAATCGGTTTGCCGCACTCGGGACAAATTTTATCGGTGGGCTCATCTCTTCTAAAATCGGATTTTTTTAGTTCTTCCATTTTTTCTTTTATATTTTTTTCAAAGGGCTCGTAAAATTCTCTGATAACCGGTTCCCATTTTATTTCGCCCGCGGCGATTTCATCCAGTTGTTCTTCCATTCGGGCGGTGAAATTTATATCCACAATATTAGGAAAGTGTTCCACCAAAAGATCGTTGACCACGGCGCCGGTCTCGGTGGGTTTGAAACGGCGGCGTTCGTCTTTTTCCACATAACCGCGATCCTGCACGGTAGAAAGCGTGGGCGCGTAAGTGGATGGTCGGCCGATGCCATGCTGTTCCAGCGCTTTAACCAACGATGCTTCGGAATATCGGGCGGGCGGTTCGGTAAAATGCTGATTGGGTTTTAATTCCAGTAGGTTTAAGATTTCTTCTTTAGAAAGTTTAGGCAGAACGGCTTCCTCGGTTTTTAGAAGATAGACCCTGGTAAAGCCATCAAATTTTTTAATTAGGCCATTGGCCCGAAAAGTATGCTTTGTCCCAGCGGCTATATCAACAGCGGTAGCATCAAAAATAGCCGGAGTCATTTGGCTAGCCATAAAACGCTGCCAGATCAGTTTATAGAGTTTTAGTTGGGTGGGATCAAGATACTTTGTTAAGGATTCAGGCGTTCGGTCGGGCTGGGTGGGGCGAATGGCCTCATGGGCTTCTTGGGCGCCTTTGGTTTTGGTTTTGAAGGTCTTGGTTTCTAAATAATTATCGCCAAAATTATTTTTGATAAAACTGGCCGCCGCGGTCAAAGCGTCTTGAGAAAGATTTAACGAATCGGTTCGCATATAAGTGATTAAGCCGGTGCGATCACCCTCAATGTCGGCGCCTTCGTAGAGGCGCTGGGCGAACATCATAGTTTTTTTAGCCGAAAAACCGAGTCGTTGGGCGGCCGCTTGTTGGAGAGTGCTGGTGGTAAAGGGCGGCGGGGCGTTTCTTTTGGTTTCTTTTTTTTCTACATCTAAAACCTGCCAACTGGCGCCGTCTAGGTCAGCCAAGATTTTTTTGGCATCGGTCTCATTTTTGATGGCGAACTTGTCTAAGGACTCGTCATTTATTTTGACTAGTTTAGCTTCAAATGTGTTTTCAATTTGTCCCTTGTCCCTTGTCGCTTGTAGCTTGGCTATAATATCCCAGTATTCTTCTTTGTTAAATTTTTCTCTTTCCCGTTCGCGTTCCACCACCAACCGCACCGCGACCGATTGAACGCGACCGGCTGAAAGCCCGCGCGAAACCTTTTTCCACAACAGCGGCGAGAGTTTGTAGCCCACCAACCGATCTAGCACTCGTCTGGCTTGCTGGGCGTCAATTAAATTCTTTTCCAGTTTACGGGGATGTTTTAGCGCTTCCAAAATGGCCTTGGCGGTTATTTCATGAAAAACAATTCGTTCAATATTTTTATCTTTTAACTTTTTATTTTTTACTTCGTCCAGGCCTAAGGCCTGGACGAGATGCCAGGCAATAGCTTCGCCTTCGCGGTCTTCGTCGGTGGCGAGAATCACCGTGTCGGCTTTTTGGGAAAGTTTTTTTAACAGCGCCACCTGTTTTTTGGCTTTGGCGGGAACTATATATTTGGGTTCAAAGTTATGCTCCACATCCACACCCAAGGTGCTTTTGGGCAGATCGCGGACATGGCCAAAAGAGGACTCCACCTTAAAATCGGCGCCCAAAAATTTTTCTATGGTTCGCGCCTTAGAAGGCGATTCTACGATTACCAATTTCATTTTTATTTGTTTTTATATATCGCAAGTATCACCTTTCGCTCTCCATGGAGTCCTCTTTACTGTAAATTTGGTCATCTCCATGAGTTCGCTCAAGATGATACTTGCTTTACTTTAATTTTTTGATTTTTGTGAACTCAAGGGGGATACCAGTATTTTTATAATGAGGGGGTTATAAACGACTAACCCTCTTTTAAAGAGGGTTAGTCCCCCCTTGGCGAACAAAAATTAAAATTATTAAAGTATAAAATTTTATATAGTATATGTCTGTCCACCGATATTTTTCACGACCCCTTTTAATTCTAAACCGGTTAAGGTGGAACTCACGACATAGGCCTTAAGTTTAGTTACCTGGGTTATTTTGTCAATGTGAGCCGGTTCTTGCTGTATCAATTCCACTATGGATTTTTCGTTCGGATTTAAGGAATCAAGGTCAATCACGGTTTTTCCGGTCTCGCCGATATTTATATTTAATTCCTGAAGCACATCTTCGGCGCATAAGACCGTTTTGGCGCCGGCGCGAATGAGTTGGTTGGTGCCAACAGAGGTGGGTTGATTGATGGGGCCGGGCACGGCAAAAACCTCGCGATTATTTTCCAAGGCCTGTTTGGCGGTTATCAAAGCGCCGCCGTCTTCTTTGGATTCAATAACCAGCGTGCCCAAAGACAGCCCGCCAATAATGCGGTTTCTAGCCGGAAAGTTTTGTTTTAAGGCCGGGGTATCCAATGGATATTCCGAAACAATCAGTCCGTTATTTTTTAAAATGTTTTCCGCCAAAGGCAAGTTCATTCTGGGATAAATTTGATTTAAGCCCGAACCGATTACCGCGATTGTTTTGCCGTTAACATTCAGTGTGGCGGCATGAACCAAAGCGTCTATGCCTTGAGCCAGGCCGCTCACAATCACCAAACCCGACAGGGCCAGTTTTTCAACAATCGCGTCCACGCATATCTTGCCGTAGTTGGAAGGCGTTCTGGTTCCCACCACGCCTAAAGATTTTTCGCGCAATAATTCGGCATTGCCTTTTAAGTATAACAGCATTGGCGCCGAACCGATTTCTTTTAACAATTTGGGATAACTTTTTTCAAAAAAAGAGATCGTCTGAATGTTTAATTTTTGCAATTTTTCCCACTCTTGTTTTGGATCAACCACCAATCTTTTCTTAAGCGCTTCCTTAATACTATCATCATCAAACTTGAGTTGAAGGATTTTGCCATCACCCGCCCGCCAAGCCCGCTCGGCCGTCTTAAAAACCTGAAAAAGTTTTTTGATTCGTGAAAGTCCAAAAACAATATTCAACGCATTGAGCCAAACATTATCATTCATGAATTAAATGATAACATATCAAGTTAATTACTTTTCTTAAGATTTTAATTTTTCCACCGCTTGCGAGAGCATTTCGCAATATAAATTTAAACCGATTTGGTTGATGTGGCCGGATTGGTTGCGTCCCAAGATATTGCCGGCACCTCTAAGTTCCAAATCGCGCAAGGCGATTTTAAAACCGTCGCCCAGATTAGAGAACTCTTGCAAGGCCGCTAGTCGGGACTGGGCAATTTCGGTCAGCGACTTTTTCGGATAGCAGAAATAGACAAACGCCTTAATATCCCGCCGGCCCACCCGGCCGCGCAACTGGTGGGCTTGGGATAACCCCAATAGAGTAGAGTCGGAAACAATTAAAGTATTGGCGTTGGGCAAGTCCAAACCGTTTTCAATAATCGTGGTGGAAACCAAAATATCGGTTTGGCCCGATTTGAAAGCAGTAATGGCGTTTAAAATTTCTTTCTCGCTTAAACGGCCGTGCAGCGCGGTTATTTTGGCGCTCGGCAAGAGTTTTTTTATATTTTCAATCACATTCCCGATTTTATGGATTCTGTTTTCTAAAAAGAACACCTGCCCGCCTCGGGCTAATTCTTTTTCCAGCGCTTCTTTAACCAGTCGCCACGAAAATTCTTGCGCAATTGTTGTAACAGCCATCCGACCCAAAGGCGGTGTTTGAATTTTAGAAATAGGTTTTAAGTTAGACATAGCCAGATACAGGGTGCGGGGAATGGGTGTGGCCGAAAGCACCAGCACATCGATATCGGCTTTTAGTTCTTTTATTTTTTCTTTTTGTAGAACGCCGAATCTTTGTTCTTCATCTATAATCAATAACCCCAAGTCCTTAAATTGAACATCTTTAGACAGCAGGCGATGCGTGCCCACTACCACATCAACTCGGCCATTTTTTAATCCCTCCACCACTTTTTTATTTTCTTCTTTGGACTGCAAGCGATTTAACATACCCACGCCCGCCGCATATTTATCCAGCCGATTTTTAAAGACCTCAAAATGTTGGTAGGCCAGTATGGTCGTTGGCGCTATTAAGGCCACTTGCTTGTTACTTAACACCGCCTTGAAAGCCGCGCGCAAGGCGAGTTCCGTTTTGCCAAAACCAACATCGCCCACCAAGACCCGGTCCATAGGTTTGGCATTTTCCATATCGGTTGATATTTCTTGCCAGGATTTAATTTGATCCGGTGTTTCGGGATACTCAAAATCAGTTATTAAATTTGCTAGCTCACTAGTTTCTTCCATAAAAGAAAATCCGTTCGCGGTTTCTCGGTGGGCGTAAAGCCGCAATAAATTTTGGGCCAGTTTGATAATATCTTCCTTGGCCCTGGTTTTAATCTTGTGCCATAGACCGCCGCCCAGGCCATAAATTTTGGGACGGGTAAAACCCACATAAAGCGAAATCTTTTTTAACTGATCAAAAGGCAGAAATAATTTATCGCCATGGGCGTATTCAATTTCAAAATAATTTTCCAAATCCTGGGTGGTGCCGTTAAACCGGCCGATGCCGTGATCTATATGAACCACATAATCGCCCTTTTTAAATCGCACATAGGCCTCGGCCATGTTTTCTAAATCATCCAGGACTATTTTTATTTTGGACTGGGGCAGTATCTGGATTGATTCAATTATGTTGCCGTTAAAATCCGCCGAAATTAAATTGTCTAAATTAATCGGCCAGAGTTGCAGAACCGAACCCATAAAAGAATACTCGCCCGGTTTTAGCACCCGCGCGGTTTTTAGGTAGCCCAGATTAGCCAGTTCCCGCATTAGCGCCAGCGGATTTATTTTTAAGCCGGTTTCTATAGCGCGGATGTGGTTGCGCCACCATACATTCTTTTGGCATAAATTCTTGATCTTAATTTCGTTTTCTTGGAACCACAAAATACCCTGATTCTTAAATTCAGGGATATTCGCGGCTATCACTATAGAGTCATCTTTAGCCACTCTGCCATTCTAATCCACTTGGACATCAAATGTCCAAGTGGATTTTAGTTGCTGTTTATTAATAACATGGCTTTGTCGGGGTGAACCAGCCAGGTTTCCAGGCCTTCGGATATTTTTTTAAAATTTTTGTTTAGAATTTTTTCTTCGGACGGGGTGAATTTTTTTAAAATAAAATCAACCATTTTTTTATGATCCTCCCTCGACTTCGCTCGGGATAAAGGTTTTTTCTGGGGCGCGATGCCCACGCGCAGACGCCAAAATTTATTGGTTTTTAAAAGTTTAATAATTGATTCCACACCTTTATGGCCGGCGCTGGATTTGCCAAAACTTAATTTTATGCGGCCAAACTCAATATCCAAATCGTCATGAATCACTAAAATATCTTGCGGTTTAATCTTTAACTTTAATTTCGCCAATTCTTTTTTTAAGCCCGCGCCGGAATTATTCATAAATTCCTTCGGCAATATAAATTTGACCTTCCTATTGGTTTGCGAAACCGATAGGAGTGGCCAGGTTTTGATTAGTTGGCTCAAATAAAACTCGCCCGTGTTATGGCGGGTCTTTTGGTATTCTGGGCCGGGATTGCCTAAACCGACGATTACTTTCATACAATGCGATGCTAATCAACGAATGACATGCGAATTATACTAATGGATACACGAATTCGTTTATTTATTTGTATCATTCGAATACATTCGTATATTGGCATCGTTAATAAAATTATCTATCGCTGATTTTATATCAGTATAATCAAACGGTTTATTTTTAGCCAATAAAATATCGGCGGCATGTACGCCCAGTTTTATTTTGTCTTCGGCGATTAAACCGTTTTCGGGATTCAGCCCCATTGTTTCTATTTTTTCGATATCAATATTTTTTGCCAGCGACCAAACATTTTTAAAATCGGATAACGACAAATCAGTTCTAACATTCTCTTTAACCGCTTTATAGATAGCCCATAACTTGGAAAAATCCCAAATGGGATTAAACGAAATCAATTTACCTTTGATAGCTTTTAAGACCCCCTGTTGGCGTTCAATTCTATCAAAATCGCCTCGCGGGCTGTGGCGGGTTCGGATAAATCTTAAGGCGGTCTGGCCGTCTAAATATCTATAGCCATTTTTTAAGGTAAAGGTTTCATAGCCGCCGCTTGAGGCCGGAAAACGAGTATCGTAGATATCATCTTTAACCAAGACATTCACCCCGCCAATAGTGTCTATGACGCTTTCCACAGTAGCCAAATCAAACAGCGCAAACCGATCTATTTTTAATCCAGTTACTTCTTCCACTTTTTCTTTAATCAGTCGCAGGCCTTCTTGTTCGGATTGATTCAGTCCCAACTGATACATTCCATTTATTTTGATGATATTTTTGCTTTCAGGAATTTTTACGGCCAAGTCGCGCGGAATAGAAACAATTTTTATTTTTTTAACCACCGTATCCACTCTGGCCACCAAGATCGTATCGGTCAAATTCGGGGCAATGTAATTGCCGCCGGATCGGCCTAGCACCAAGATATTTAGCGGTTCGATTGGTTCGGTCTCATTCGTTTGGGAGTTGGTGATTATAAAAGAACTGGCTTGAAATAGGCCCAAGTTGGGCTTGGGCAGGCCGCCTTCTTGCGGTTGCGGGAAAGTTGAACGCCACAGCCAGATATTGGCCGTGGCCATAACCGCCAAGAAAATAATCAATCCTAAAGCCGAAGAGTTTTTGGAAGAAGGATTGGCCTGGGTCTCCATATGTTGAATCTTATCATAAAAAATGTTATGGTATTATTTATTATGAAAGAATTTTTTAAGGAAACAGGCAGTTTTATCGGCGAGACCGCCAAGATTGTGGTGGTTTCCTTGTTGATTATTCTGCCGATTCGCTATTTTATCGTTCAGCCGTTTTTTGTGCGGGGCGATTCCATGGCGCCTAATTTTCACAACAGCGATTATTTAATAATAGACGAAATTTCCTATCGGTTTAAAAATCCAACCCGAGGTGAAGTGATTGTTTTTAGATTTCCCCAAGATAAAAGTCAGTATTATATTAAACGGATTATCGGCTTGCCCGAAGAAACCGTGGAAATAAAAAATGGCCAGGTTGTCATTTCCAATAAAGATAATCCGGCTGGTTATATTTTAAGTGAACCGTATTTGGATCAGAACACCGAGGGAGATATGAAAATAAAACTGGATGAAAATGATTATTTTGTTTTAGGCGATAATCGCAACGCCTCTTCGGATTCACGGCGTTGGGGAGCATTGCCTAAGCATTTAATAATCGGGCGAACTTGGTTAAGAATGTGGCCGGTTAACGCGGCGCAGGCAATTAAAGCGCCAGCGTACTAAATGTAGTCCCGTAAAATAGCAGGGCTATCACGGGACACATATTTTCAGCTATTCACTCCGTTCATAGGAAAATATATGCCGAAACAATTTTTCCAAACCCCTACAGGTATGCACGATATTTTGCCCGAGGACTCGCCTTACTGGGAAAAAGTAAGGCAGATTGTTTTTGAACTGGCCAAATTTTACGATTTTGGTTTTATCCAAACGCCGATTTTGGAACCGCAGACGATTTTTGAACGCACTCTGGGCCTATCCAGCGATGTGGTGGAAAAAGAAATGTACACTCTAAAAACCAAAGGCGGAGATGAATTGGCTTTGCGGCCCGAAGGCACCGCGCCGATAATGCGGGCCTACATTCAGCACGGTTGGGAGGCAGCGCCCCAACCCGTCAAGGTCTTTTATATGGGCCCGATGTTTCGCCATGAAAATCCACAGGCCGGCCGATTGCGCCAGTTCCATCAGTTTGGTTTTGAGACACTGGGCTCGGAAGACCCGGTGGTGGACGCGCAATTAATTCAATTGGCTATGGCTGCGTTAGTGGACTTGGGCGTGAAAGGCCTTATTTGCGAGGTGAATAGTTTAGGCGATAAGGTTTGCCGAACCAAGTATCGCATCGCGCTTAAGGATTTTTTTAGGTACCACATCAAGAAAATGTGCCACAACTGCCAGCGCCGGTTTAAAAACAATCCGTTGCGGATTTTGGACTGCAAAGAAGAAAAGTGCCACGAAGTTATCGCCAAAGCTCCGCAGATTTTGGATTTTATTTGCGACGATTGTCGCAGTCATTTTAAGAAACTTTTAGAATTTTTGGATGAGACCAGCATTCCTTATTTATTAAATCCCCACTTGGTGCGGGGTTTGGATTATTACAGCCGCACGGTTTTTGAAATTTACGCCGAAGAAAGGCGCGGCGCCCAATCAGCGCTAATTTCGGGCGGGCGTTATGATGGTCTGGCCGAACTTTTAGGCGGCAAGAAAGTGCCGGCCTGCGGTTGGGCTGGCGGCATAGAAAGAATTATTGCCGAAATGAAAGAAGTTAAAGCCCGAGTGCCGCAGCGGCCCCAGCCCAAAGTTTTTTTGGTGCAACTGGGTGATTTGGCTAAAAAGAAATCTTTAAAAATTCTGGAGGAATTCCGCGAGAACGATATTTTGATGGCCGAATCGGTCAGCCGGCACTCCATAAGATCGCAAATGAACATTGCCGACAAACTCGGAGTAAAACTGGCCTTGATTTTAGGCCAGAAAGAAGCGCTGGATAAAGAAATAATTATCCGCGACATGGTCGCCGGCATGCAGGAAACCATCCCCTTGGCCAAACTCATCACCGAAGTAAAAAGACGGCTCAAGAGTTAGTCAAAACTGTCGGCCAAGCGTGATGTCTTAACATCCCTTGGAATTGCTAATAAATTAATGAAAATTATTTATGATTCTTACGCCGACGCTTTAAGCATTACCTTTAAAGATGGTAAGGTGAAAAAAACTCTGGAGATTGCTCCGGAGATACTTTTAGATGTGGATTCAAAATCAAAACCGTTATATCTGGAAATCCTGGGCGTAAAAGAGAAGTTAGGCAAGAAGGGTGTTGAGAAGATTACGATGAAAGATTTGGTTGTAGATAAAGTTCTTGAACCGGCGTAAAATATATATATATAATGAAAATCCTGGGCAAATTTTAGGCATCAAATAATCCCTTAAAAGGCGGGTTTTTGAGGACTTGACAAGCCCTAGATACCTATGCTATCATGGAGCTGTTCTTTTGAAACCGATTTTTAATAGCAAGATTATCTTGCGCCCGCACCGGCGGATTCCGGAGTTCTTAAAAAAGGAGTAAAACGATGAAGACAATCATCGGAGCGGAAGCGGCCCGCTGGGCTGGTCTGCAAATCGATCTGAACCAGAAGTATCGGGCCGGTCACATCACGGCTGACCATCTCGAATGGTTCAACGGCCTCAAGAGAGTGGAGCGTGACAGGTTGTCCGGTATCACTTCACCCGATATGAGATTCGAGCTGGTGAAGATGTTGGACATCACCGTTCCCGACGGCTATGTCCATGCCACCCAGCTCACCACCTTCACCGAAGCCCACCGTGGGGAGTTCTACTACTTCAACGGTGAAATCACGGATAAGAACTTCAGCCGGGCCACAACCCAGCTGAAACCCGGCCAGAAGCTCAAGGTGGGTGTCTTTCAGATCAAGGAGACGGTCACTTCAGAGGACTGTATGAGGTTCCTCAAGAGCCAGAAAGCCATCTTGACCGGCGCCCAAGGCGCTTCGCTGGTCTACGAGCAAAAGCGCGAGGAGTTGCCAAAGGGGAAATGGCATGTCTCTTTCGACGAGAAAGAGACGCTCTGGCAAGACGCCGGTGGCTTCCACCGTGTGCCGAACGTCAGGGCCTATACGGACGGTGACTTCTGCTTCTGCCTCGGCTACTTCGAGGGTGACTGGTACGGCAACGGCTGTCTCCTTTCCTTCCGCGACGCCGAGCCCGTTTCGGGCGAGTAGTCCTTGGAAACTTGGACACTCAGTCTGTTCCTCTGTTCTTAGATCCTTTGGGCTAGCGCTAACGCGGTAGCCCATTTTTTTGTATAATAAACCTGGATATTAGATTGAACACCCGGCTACGGCTTTGGACGGCCGAATTCCGATACTTTCAATTCCCAAGATATCTGAAGAAAGAATTTAAGCAGATCTAGTTTTACATACCAACACGGCGGTTATCAAGCTTTTAACATTTCCGACCCCAAACCCCGAAACATTCACAAAGCCACGGTTCGGGATAGATTGCTTCATCATGCTATTTACCGCATACTTTATCCATTTTTTGATAAAACATTTATTGCCGATTCTTTTTCTTGCCGATTAGGCAAAGGCACTCATAAAGCTCTTAACAGATTTCATGCTCTCGCATACAAAGTCAGCCAGAATAACACTAGAACCTGCTTTGTATTAAAATGCGATATTAGAAAATTTTTTGCCAGTATTGATCATAAAATCTTATTGAAGATATTGGCCGAATGCATACCCGATAAAAACATTCTTTGGTTGCTCCGCAACATAATCGATAGTTTCCATGTCAAATCGGATGTTGGCCTGCCTCTCGGCAATTTAACCTCACAACTGTTGGTGAATATCTACATGAACGAGTTTGATCAATTCATGAAACACAAACTCAAGACAGAGTATTACATCAGGTACGCTGATGATTTTGTCAGATGACAAAGAATGGCTGGAGAATCTTATTCCACAGATACAAAACTTTCTTGTTAAAAACCTAAAACTCACCCTCCACCCCGATAAGATATTTATCAAGACCATGGCCTCTGGAGTTGATTTTTTGGGCTGGATTCATTTTACCGATCACAAGATTTTGAGGACAACAACCAAGAGAAGAATGGTAAAGAGAATACGGGAAAGTCCGAGGCCGGAGACCATAAATTCTTATCTGGGATTGTTGAGGCATGGGAATACAAATAAGATCAAAATTAAAGTTTTGTCCAAAATGTTAGACATCGGATGTTTAACATCCGTTTAGTTTTTGACTTAGGCGGGTTTTTATTTTAATATCTAATGTATTGATATGGCCCCCAGTAGTAGAAGCTTCGCTTCACTACGGGGCACATATTTTCAACTATTCACTTCGTTCATAGGAAAATATGGACTGTATTTTTTGCAAAATTGCGCAACATCAGGTATCATCCGACATTGTGGCTGAAGATGATAGGATTATTGTTTTTAAGGATATTCACCCCAAAGCCGAAACACATTGGCTGATTGTGCCTAAAAAACATATTCATTCGGTCTCGGCTGTGGAATCGGCTGACTGGCCGTTGGTAGCCGGCATTATTAAAAAGGCCGCCGAGGTGGCTAAAGAAAAAGGAATAGCGGGCTACAAACTGGTTTTTAATGTTGGCCGCGATGGCGGGCAAATAATAGATCATTTGCATTTACATTTATTAGCTGGCCGGAAAATAGAATTACCATGATAAGCATCAAGAAAAAAGAAAAAGAAAACAGCGCTAATTTGTTAAGACGCTTTACCAAGAAAGTTCGGCAAAGTGGTATTTTGATGTCGGCTCGAAAAAACAGATTTAACCAACGGGCTAAAAATAAAAGAAGCGTCAGAATGAGCGCTTTAAGGCGAAATTATCTAAAGGGTTTGCGGGCGGAAATGACCAAGTTAGGCGAAGTGACTCCCGGGAAAAAAATAGACCTTTCTAAAATTAAAAAGAGCAAATGAACTTAAAAGAAAAAATAGCGGAGGATTTTAAGCAGGCCTTAAAATCGGGCGACACTTTTAAGCGTTCGCTTTTGGGCATGCTTAAAGCGGCCATTCAAAATAAAGAAATAGCCCAAGGCAAAAAAGAGACGGGCTTGAATGAAACCGAAATAATGGAAGTGGTAAAAACAGAAATGAAAAAGCGATTGGACGCGGCTTCGGCCTTTAAGAATGCCGGTGACGCCGAAAAAGCCCAAGCCGAAGAATCAGAATCGCTTATACTCAAATCCTACTTGCCGCCCGAAGCCAGCGAGGCCGATATTAAAATGGCCATAGAAAAAGCCATAACAACTAGCGGTTCCAAATCCAAAAAGGACTTTGGCCAGATAATGGGTTTGGCCATGAAGGAACTGGGTATTAGCGCCGATGGCAATAAAGTAAAACGGACTTTGGATGCGATATTAGAATGACCCCGTAAAAGAGCAAAGCTCTCACGGGGCAGGAGTTATGAATTATGGATACAATGAAAAAATAACTAAAGTATTCGGATTGAGTTTGGATAAAATAATTAAGGCGGTCGCATCGTCAATCTCCCCTAACAAGACCATCCCCGAGATCGGCCTTGTTTTTGTTTCAGAAAAAAAGATGTTGAAACTCAATAAAAAATATCGGGGTAAAAATAAAATTACCAATGTTTTGAGTTTTAGCGAGGGTGATATTATTATCTGTCCCGAAGTTGTTAAAAAAGAGGCCAAGGCCTACGGTTTTACACAGAAATATTGGATGACCCGCTTAGCGGTTCATGGTATATTGCATTTAGTCGGATATAAACACAGCGCCGAGAAAAATCGGTTGAGTATGGAGAGGCTAGAAAATAAAATATTAAACCTGCTCGGTGTTTAATTTCAGTGTTGTTTTAAGAAATGTCTCGCGAGCGTATCATCACCGCTTTGGACTTGGGTTCGCACAAGATTCGTGTGGGTGTGCTTTTGGTTGGCCCGAATAACGATCTAAAGATAATTGGTTTGGGCGAAAGTACGGCCCGGGGAATTCGCAGGGGCCAAGTGATAGATATTAAAGAGGCCGCCGAGTCCATAAAAGAAGCGGTTATGGCGGCTTCTAAAAGCGGCAATATTAAAATTTCGAAACTGGCGGTGGGTTTAAGCGGCCCCTACTTTAAGTTAATGCCGGCGCATGGTTCTATCGCTGTTTCTCGGGCCGATAGCGAAATTTCTCAAGATGATGTTAATCGTGTTTTGGATTCAGCCAAAGCCGCGCTCTTGCCGGCCAACAAAGAAATAATCCATGTTTTGCCTTTGGAGTACGAAGTGGATCGCGAAGAAAAAGTTAAAGATCCGGTAGGCATGAAGGGCGTGCGGCTGGAAGCCAATGTTTCTTTGGTTTTAATTTCTACGCCGGTTTCAAAAACGGTGGCCAAGGCCGTGGAGCAAGCCGGGTTTAAGGTAGAAAGCATAATTTACGCGCCCTTGGCGTTAAGCCAGGCCGTGCTTAGCAAAAAACAGCGGGAGTTGGGCGTGGTGGTTTTGGATATCGGCGCCAGCACCACCAATTTAACAATGTGGGCCGAATCGGACCTTCGGCATACTTCGGTTTTGCCGATTGGCTCGGCTAGTATTACCAACGACATGGCTATCGGGCTTAAAATATCGCCCGAACTATCCGAAAAAGTAAAAACAGAATATGGTTGTTGCGTGGTAAATAATGTTTCGCGCCGAGAGCAGGTGGTGTTGGCTGATTGGGGCGCGGACAATATCGTGATGTCTAAATTGGAGTTGGCTAGAATAATAGAGGCGCGAGCCAGTGAAATTTTTGAACTGGCGGCGCAGGATCTTAAAACCTGTGAAAAAGCCGGCCCCTTGCCGGCCGGCGCGGTTTTGGTTGGCGGCGGAGTTAAAATGGAAGGCATGCTGGAACTGGCCCGCAAGAAATTAAAATTGTCGGTGGAACTAGGCCGAATCCGGGATATAAAATCAGATGTGGCGGATTTTTTTCATCCTGATTTTGCCACGCTGGCCGGTTTGTTGATTTTTGAACACGAACGAGAGCAAACTATTGGCGCCAAGACCGGTTTTGCTTCAACAGCTCACAGCTCTAGATTTCTTTCCAAAATTAAAGAGTGGTTTTATGATTTGATACCGTAAAAAATAGAAGTTAGAAGATAGAAGGTAGAATCTAGCATGTAGAAAAAATAGAGCGGAAGTTCTTTTTAAAAAAGAGGGATGACAATGTCAGCAGAAGAGAAGAAACACACCACTCGCTCTGCCGAGGAAGTTGGAAAGGCATTCGAGACAGCTGGATGGATGAGAGAGACGGAAGGTAATGCCGTCTTTTACACCAAGGAAGTGTCACCAGCCGTGATCGATAAAATTAGGGAGATAGCGAGAAGACTAAAAAAGAAGTAAGAGAGGCACAATGCATGAGGCCGGGTTAAAAACAACCCGGCCTTTGTTTTACTATTGCCTATTTTTAAGGGGGTGCTACAATCCTAGCAATTAGATATTATAAGAGATATGCCCCGTAGTAGAATTTCCGAAAGATTTTCCTTCAGAAAATCAATAATAATAAATCGGAAATTCACTAACAGGGCTATATTTTGTAGCTATTCGTTTCACTCATAGACAAAATATGCCCCAAATCAAACCAGATGTAGAAACATTCGCCAAAATAAAAGTGGTGGGCGTGGGCGGATCGGGCGGCGCCGCCATTCACCGGATGATGTCCAGCAAAATTCAGGGCGTGGATTTTGTGGCGGTTAACACCGACGCCCAAGCCCTGCATCATTGCCAAGCGCCCCGAAAAATTCATGTGGGCCGGGCCACCACGCGCGGTTTGGGCGCGGGCATGAATCCCGATATCGGCCGGCAAGCCGCCGAAGAAAGCCGCGAAGAAATAGAAGCGGCGCTGAAGGGCTCCGACATGGTTTTTATAACCTGCGGCATGGGCGGCGGCACCGGCACGGGCGCTTCTTCTATTGTGGCCGAAGCGGCCAAAGAATCCGGTGCGCTGACTGTGGCGGTTATCACCCGGCCGTTTTCTTTTGAGGGCTTGCAAAGAAACCGCATCGCCGAGGCCGGTATAGAAGAATTGCGGGATCGGGTGGACACTATGATTATTGTTCCCAACGACCGTCTTCTCACTATTATTGATAGAAAAACATCTCTGGTTAACGCTTTTGAAATTGTGGATGATGTGTTGCGCCAAGCCGTTCAGGGTATTTCTGATTTAATTACCATGCCCGGCATTGTTAATGTGGACTTTGCTGATGTTAAAGCCATTATGAAAGACGCCGGCTCGGCGTTGATGGGCATTGGACGGGCTACCGGCGATGATCGGGCTCAAGAAGCGGCTCGCGCGGCCATCAATTCTCCGTTACTAGAGGTCTCTATAAATGGAGCCAAGGGTGTTTTGTTTAATGTTTCCGGCGGTTCGGATTTAAGCATGAGCGAAGTTAACGAGGCCGCCCAAATAATCACCGAATCCGTAGATCGCGACGCTAAAATTATTTTTGGCGCGGTGATAGACGATAAATTAAAAAAAGGCGAAATTAAAATAACGGTGGTGGCCACCGGTTTTAACAATCCCATGCCTCAATCCAGTTCTATGCTGCAGGCCGAAGGTGCCCGTGGTACCGAAGGCAACAAATTATTCCGTTCCCGAGAATTGCCGCTAGCGTCTTTGAGCCGAGAAAGAGAAGATATAACAGAGGCAGTTACCATAAAATCAAAGCCGAAGGACTTTGAAAGCCAGGTTTCGTCTTTAACTGAAGACGAAGAGGACTCCGACGACGATGAATTTGTGGTCCCGGCGTTTATCAGACGGAAGATGAAATAGGGTAGAAACAGAATCTATAAATTAGAGAACAAGCAGGAAGTAAAAAATAGCCCCGTCCCGACATTATGTCAGAACGGGGTGTTTTAATTTGAGTTGGCCTTTATCCAGTTGTCTATGGATTTTCGGAGGACAGCTATGGCTACGCCAACCGGTATCAGGAGTATGAGCATTCTTGTATCGGAGAAAGCGGCGATTATCAATAATACAACTATCATTATTAACCCGAATATAAAACAATTACCCACGCTTGGATGGATTTTCATAGGTTCTCCTTTGGCGAAATGGATTTGGTTCCTAATTTGAGGATTTAAAGTACTGCTTTTACTATCTCAATTTTGCTGGTTGATTGTCAAAGTTTAAAATAACCAAGATATTTTTCTGTGGATAAGACCTTATTTTAGGTTGTAATTTTTTTTTGGTGTAGAATTTAATCAGAAGTTGATAATCAACATTTAAAAATTTAGTAAGCAGCGGTTCGGGGTTTGGGCAAGTAGTTTTGGAGTCCTTATTTTTTAAGGATTATTGTTTGGTCGCTTGTTTATGACAGACAAGACCACTGGCACAAGCCAATAGCCGCGGAAAATTCATGAAAAAGATAGTTACGCCCGTAAAAAAGGTCGCGGCTCCGATATTAAAGTTAAAAACAGGCAGTCGCTCGTCCGGCGATTATACTCACAACGCTAATTCCAAAATTTCTTTGGTTAAGCGTTTTTTTACGCGCGCCGCTACTCACCCCTTTGATGAAGTGATTTGGGAAAAACGGACTATAAAAATTTCGGGTCCGCAAGGCACATTGGTGGACGCCAAGGGCTTGGAGTTTCCTAAATTCTGGTCGCAAAATTCGGCTAGCATCACCGGCGCCAAATATTTTAGGGGCTCGGGCGATAAACGCGAGACCTCGGTTAAACAAATGATCTCGCGAGTGGTTAAAACCATCGCCGGCTGGGGCGAGGCCACCGGCTATTTCAACACCAAGAACGAGGCCAAAATTTTTGAAGACGAACTAACCCATCTATTGCTGTATCAAAAAGCCGCGTTCAACAGCCCGGTCTGGTTTAATGTCGGCATAAAAGAAAAGCCGCAATGTAGCGCATGTTTTATCTTAAAAGTGGACGATAATATGGAGTCCATTATGGATTGGATCCATACCGAAGCCATGATTTTTAAGGGTGGCTCGGGCGCGGGTATAAATATTTCCAATTTGCGGTCTTCCAAAGAACCCCTTTCTAACGGCGGTTATTCTTCGGGGCCGGTTTCATTTATGCGCGGGGCCGATTCGGTGGCGGGAATGATTAAATCCGGTGGCGCCACCCGCCGAGCCGCCAAGATGGTGCTGTTAAACATTGACCACCCTGATGTTATGGAGTTTATCCGTATCAAAGCGGAAGAAGAAAAAAAAGTGCGGGCATTTATGGCGGCCGGTTACAATATGCAGAGTTTGAACGATCCAGCTTGGAATTCTATCCAATATCAAAATGCCAACAACTCGGTGCGCCTGTCGGATGAATTTTTAAAAGCGGTGGAAGACGATAAGGACTGGCAGACCAAATTTATTACCACCGGCCAGGTGGCCGATACCTATAAGGCCCGCGAATTAATGAAAGAAATTTCGCAGGCGGCTTGGGAATGCGCCGATCCGGGCGTGCATTACAAAACCACGATTGATAAGTGGCACACTTGCCCCAACACTGGCCCGATCACCGGTTGCAATCCCTGCAGCGAATATATGCATTTGGACAATTCGGCCTGCAATCTAGCATCTATAAATCTGATTCATTTTTTGAACAAAGACGGCTCGTTTAGGACTAAGGATTTTATTCAGGCGGTGGATGTTTTAATTTTGGCGCAAGAAATTATTGTCGGCCAGTCCTCTTATCCCACTGTGTCCATAGAAAAAACGGCCCATGATTATCGCCAACTTGGTTTGGGTTTTGCCAACTTGGGCGGGTTATTGATGGCCAAAGCCCTACCGTATGATTCCGATGAAGCCCGGGCTTGGGCTGGCGCCATTACTTCTTTAATGTCTGGCGAGGCCTATAAGATATCGGCCCTAGTGGCTTCGAAGATCGGCGCTTACGCCGGTTATAAAATCAACAAAGAACCGCAGTTGAAAGTTATCAGTATGCATCGCGATAAAGTTAAAGAAATAAATCCCAAAGTTCTGGATGATAAAAAATTATACGAGGCCGCGGCTAAGGTCTGGAACGAAGCGTTGGTTGAAGCCAAAAAACACGGCGTTAGAAATTCTCAAGTAACGGTTATCGCCCCCACCGGCACCATCGCCTTGATGATGGATTGCGCTTGTACCGGTATTGAACCCTTGTTTGCGCCGTTTATCTATAAGCAATTAGTGGGCGGCGGCTACATGAAATTTGTGGCCGACACCATTCCTTTGGCTTTAGAAAAATTAAACTATTCAGCCAAGCAGATCAAAGTTATTATGGCTTGGATTGAAGAAAAAGGCGCCATTGAGGGCGCGCCTGATCTTAAGGCGGAACATTTGGCAGTGTTTGATTGCGCGGTTAAGCCGTCTAGTGGCACGAGAGCGATTCATTGGCAGGGCCATGTAAAAATGGTGGCGGCGGTTCAGCCCTTTGTTTCGGGCGCGATCTCCAAGACATTTAATATGTCCGAAGAAGTTACCGCCGAAGAAATTCAAGAGGCCTATATGATGGGCTGGAAGATGGGCTTAAAGGCCTTTGCGGTGTATCGCGATGGCTGTAAAGCGGCCCAGCCGTTATCCACCAAAAAAACCAAGCCCGAAGTTACAGCTCAATTATCCTTAAGCGTGGAGCCGCGCCAAAGAAAATTGCCGTCCATTCGCAGTTCCGAAACGCATAAATTTAGCATTGCCGGCCATCAGGGCTTTTTAACTTACAGCATTTATCAAGACGGAACGCTCGCCGAGATATTTATTCGCATTGCCAAACAGGGTTCCACCTTGGCGGGCTTGTTGGACACTTTTGCCATTGCCGTTTCATTGGCTTTGCAACACGGCGTGCCTTTGAAAAAATTATCGCACCAGTTTATTTACGGCCGCTATGAACCCATGGGCTTTACCGAAAATCCCGAGGTGCCGATGGCCAGTTCCATCACCGATTATATTTTCCGCTATTTGGCCTTGCGATTTTTATCGGCCGATGATCTGCGTGAATTTGGCTTGGAAGCCAATGGCACGCACAAATTAGAAAATGGTTTTGCTAAACTTGACGCGCCCAAACAAAATTTGGAAGTGTTGGCCGAATTGCCCAAAATTAAAGTTGAGGCCCGCATGGCTTCGTCCAGCGCCGAATCAATTTATTCCGGCACCGTTTGTAAACTCTGCGGTGGCATGATGATTCGCACTGGCACCTGCCTCACCTGCCGGCAATGCGGGGAAGCGAGCGGGGGATGTTAAGTATTTTTTAAACGAAGTAGCTCTCTCGCTCCTGCATGGAGTCCTCTCAATTTGTTGACTTGGTCATCTCCATGAAGTCGCTCAAGAGCTACTTCATTTTATTTAATGTGCTCATAGTTGTTACAGGTAACGGCAAGGGCAAAACCACCTCTGCTTTGGGTCAGGCGTTGCGCGTGGTTGGCGAAGGGGGAAAGGCCGTGATGTATCAGTTTATAAAAGGACCGTGGAAGTCGGGCGAAGACGAAAGCGTGAAACGGCTAATGCCGGAATTTGAAATTATAAAAGGCGGTAAGGGGTTTGTGGGAATTTTGGGCGATCCGTATCCGCGGCAAGTTCATATAGAGGCCGCCGAAAAAACTTGGAGAGAAGCCCAAAAGGCGGTTGAATCAAAAAAATATCAACTAGTGGTTTTAGATGAACTCAATGTGGCCCTTAAACTGAAACTTTTAAAACTAACGCCGGTCTATAATTTTTTGAAAAAAAATCGGGCCAGATTTAATATTATGGTAACGGGACGCGACGCCCATCCGCGCTTGATAAAATTAGCTGATCTCGTCTCGGAGGTTAAAGAAATAAAACACCCTTTTGCCAAAGGTGTCAGCGCTCGCAAGGGGATAGAATACTAGGTATAATACTTCTATATGGTTTTAGGTCTAATAATCGGTTTTGTGGTGGGTTTTATTCTGGCCGGTGTGATCGCTCTTGTCACCGCCGCCAATAGTTAGTTTATCCTTCATTCGCTCTGCGAGTGTACTCGCCGGTGCGGGTGTCCACTTCAATTTTGTCGCCGCTTTCAATAAAGAGCGGCGCTTTGACCGCGGCGCCGGTTTCTAAAATAA
>ERZ1292629.1387-Hain-H43-01um-R1-1387-length-23725-cov-27_pt1 | contig 23725 bp, 20 predicted proteins | sample MGYA00564399_ERZ1292629 | MGnify/ENA primary metagenome ERZ1292629 (study PRJEB36523, sample SAMEA6512636) | groundwater metagenome | collected 2019-01-08 | study: AquaDiva: Metagenomics assemblies of 32 groundwater samples | reverse complement strand
GTGTAATTCGTGTGAGATTCGTGTATTGGTGTCGCGTTTAAAGTTTCTTGAAAATCAATCCAAAGTGAAAGTTCCCGGCGTCAATTTCGTTGGCAAACTGAAATCTGTCGTCAACGACGAGCTGGCGCATCTCTTCGGGACTCGTCCTCAAATTATCGGGAGGGCCGAATCCGCTGGTCCCTTTCTGCCAACCAATGATGACAAGTATCCCGTTGGACTTAAGCACTCTTTTTGCTTCGGCGATAATTGGAACCTTGTCCGTGTTCTGAAAAAGAATATTGGCTAGCAAAACTAAGTCTTGCGAATCATTGCCCAATCCCGAACCGCCCGGGATCTCCAGATTAGATCTGACGGTTTCTATGTTTCTCAATCCTTCAGCTTTGGCCTTTGCCCGCAGAGTTTCAAGCGCCGAATCCATAACGTCAATCGCAGAGACCATGCCATTTTCACCGATCATTTTCCCAAGAATAATCGCGAAATAACCGGCGCCGGAACCGAAGTCGGCGATTTTCATTCCCGGCACAACTCCAAAGTAGCCCGCAATTTTTTGGGGGTCCATAAATCCTCCGCTTCCGGACATCGGAGGAGAAAACCCAGTTGTATTTGATTGGGCTTCTATGCTTCTATTCTACCACCGGCTAAAGCCAACAAAAAGCCGCGGCTGTGCACAGCGCTTGCCATTATGCCTTCTAGCACCATTTGCAACCCCAGCGAGGTTGCTGCATTCCGTTGAAAGCGTGGAATTCGCCTCGCAGTGAAAGAAACATTATACTGCTCGGCGACCATGCAATCCACCCTTTCAACGGTGCTATAAGGCATAATGGCTCGCTTTCTTTTTCTAGGCCAGCGGCAAACGCAGCCCAGAAGGCCATTGCCGCTCCCGCACTTCAAGGTTCAACATTGAATGGACGGGTTCCGCATTTTTAGTCCCGTGATAGTATCGGCCTTTTGATGACGCCGGAAAGAGCGGCCACCAATTTTTTTCCGTCTTCTGAATAGAGCCAGCAGTACAGAGTAGCGTTATTCCCATTCGGCATCCCGTTGATTGCTTCCTCAAATAATTCCTTTGCATAACCTTTTCTTCTGTATTCGGGCAGGACAAAAGCGGCGCAGAGATACAGGGTGTCAAATTTCTTTTCTTCAACGGCTTTATCTAAGAGTTCTTTTTCCGTAATCTCTTTTTTAAGAAACTGATTCATAACATTAATACTTGTTGGCACAACTACCACCCAAGCAATGGGGTTGCCGTTTTCATCAATCTTATAAACAATGGTGTTTTTATGAATTGAAAGGAGCTTGTCTGCTGACTCTTGGTTTATTGGCATCTGATCCGGGTCAGTTTCTGTTCCAAAAAACAGTTCAGCGATTTTCATCATTGAATCTAGAATTTTTTGATTCATATAATTAAGCGAGGTCCCCCATTACTTTTTGCGTCTTGGTGGCTGGGCAGGTAACCCCAGTAGCAGAAGCGTAGCTTCGCTACGGGGCGAAGCAAATCCATTGAAATTTTAGAAGCTTTTCGCTGATAAATAAAATTGGGACGGAGTGCCGAGTGTAACGAGGCACGTAAGGGGTACGATTTTTTTATCCAGGAAAACGAGAAAATTTCAATGAGATTTGTCTGACCAGAACACCAGAGCAAAAAGTAATGGGGGCGGAGCTAGACCATTACCACCGATGCCACCGTATCCCCCGCCTCCATTTTCATGATGCGTACGCCTTGAGTAGCACGGCCGAGTACCGAGATACTGCCTAGTTCGGTACGAATAACCTGGCCCTTGCGGGAAATAGCTATTACTTCTTTGTTCTCTTCGCTTGTAACGTGAGCCGATACAAGATTTCCGGTCTTACCGGTAATTTTAGCGGTCAGTATTCCTTTCCCGCCGCGTTTTTGAACTTTGTAAGCAGAAAGGTCGGTTCTTTTGCCATAACCGTTAGCCATAACTGCAAGCAATCGCAATCCCTTGCCACCACCCTTTGAGGGTATCACTTCCGCTCCGACTACTTTAGCTCCGGCATCAAGACGCATGCCGATAACACCACTGGCGCCTCGTCCCATTGGGCGGACATCTTTTTCCTTGAATCTGACAGCCGAGCCATCCGAAGTAACTAACATAACCTCGTCAGAACCGGAGCTAATTTTAACCCACTTAAGTTCGTCGTCTTTTTTGAGTTTTATCGCCACCATGCCATTTCTCCTGACACTGGAAAACTCTTCAATCGCGACTTTTTTGATTATGCCATTGGCCGTTGCCATAACCAGATAGCCGGTTTTCTCTATTTTTTTTGAAATCGGGACTATCGCCGTTATCCTGTCCTGCGGCGATACCTGCAAGAAATTGACTATCGCCTTCCCCTTGGCTTGGCGGGCTGATTCCGGAACCTCATAGCCCTTCGTTTGGAAAATCTTGCCGGAGTTAGTAAAAAACATCAGCTGGTCGTGGGTATTGGCGACAAAAAATTGGCTCACGGCGTCTTCTTCTTTGGTCGCCATCCCGACAAGTCCTTTGCCGCCGCGTTTTTGCGCCCTTAAAATATCGGGCGGCATACGTTTGATATACCCGCCATAGGTCATCATGAACAACGAGTCCGCTTCCGGTATGAGCTCTTCTTCCCCTACCTCCTGAAGCGCCGATCTAATGATCTTCGTCCGGCGTTCGTCAGAATATTTTTCTTTTATCTCCTTAAATTCGCGCTTGACCGCTTCCAGAATTTTCTTGGGATGAGCCAGCAAGTCTTCAAGGCGTGCGATCAGGTCTTTCTTCTCTTTCAGTTCGTCTTCTATTTTTTTCTGTTCAAGGCCGGCCAGTGTTTGAAGACGCATTTCAAGTATCGCCGTTGCCTGCCTATCGGAAAATTTGTATTGTTTTATCAAGTTTCTAAAGGCGTCCTCTTTTGACTCCGACTTCTTGATGAGTTTTATGATCTCGTCAATGTGGTCAAGGGCTTTTTTCAGTCCTTCAAGAATATGCGCCCGCTCCTGCGCCTTGCGCAGGTCAAACTGCGCCCTCCGGCGCGCCACAACTTCGCGGTGTTCAATGAATTTCTCAAGCAGAGTTTTCAGATCAAGAATTTGCGGCTGGATGCCATCAACTAAAGCGAGGGCGTTCACGTGGAAAGATTTTTGAAGCTCGGTGTATCTGAAAAGCTGGTTCAAAACTTTGCGCGGGAAGGCGTCCTGTTTCAGATCAATCGCGATGCGGAGGCCGTCTTTGTCCGATTCGTCGCGGACGTCTTTCACTCCGTCAACTTTTTTCTCTTTGACCAAGTCGGCGATCTTCATTATCAGTTCCGATTTATTGACTTGATATGGAATTTCGGAAACTATGATCTGAAATCCTCTTTTCTCCGATTCAACTATCTCGGTTTTGCCTCTCATAATAATCGGCCCCTTGCCGGTAGCGTAAGCGTTCAGAATATCTTTCTCGTTGTAAATCGTGCCGCCAGTCGGGAAGTCCGGCCCTTTGACAAACTGCATCAAGTCATTGACGTCGGCGTCCGGATTGTCAATCAGATGAACCAAGCCATCCAAAACTTCGCCCAAATTATGGGGCGGAATGTTGGTTGCCATCCCGACCGCAATGCCCATTGAGCCGTTGATCAATAAGCTGGGGATCTTTGTCGGCAAGACAGTTGGCTCTTGTCTTGAGCCGTCGTAGTTATCTCTGAAATCCACGGTTTCTTTTTCTATATCCGAAAGCGTTTCTTCCGAAATGCTAGTTAGCCGGCATTCGGTGTACCTCATCGCCGCCGGCCGGTCGCCGTCAATTGAGCCCCAGTTCCCCTGCCCGTCTATGAACGGATAGCGCAAAGAGAAATCTTGGGCCATCCTGGCCATTGAATCATAAACGGCGGTGTCTCCGTGAGGATGGTAGTTGCCCAAGACCTGACCGACTACTTTGGCGGATTTTACAAGCTTGGCGTTATGGCGAATCCCCATCTCATGCATGGCATAAAGTATCCGCCTGTGCACCGGTTTTAACCCGTCCCGAACGTCCGGTAAGGCGCGCGAAACAATTACGCTCATCGCGTAATTCAGATAGGATTCCTGCATTTCCTGCACTATTTCCCGCGGCTTGATTGTGCCTGATAAGGTAGCCATAAAATAAAATTTCCAATTTTCAATTTACAATTTTCAATTAAAACTCCGTTTGAAAATTGAAAACTAAAAATTGAAAATTGCTTACTGCGATAGCGGTAACCTCTGCGGGGGGACAGGCTCTTCTTTTGGCCCGGCTCCGCTATTGTTCACGTTAAACTCCGACTGCTTGCCCAGGATCAATTCTGAAATATTAGCTCTCAAATTGTTCCAAGCGTCAAAAATCGTCGCAAACGGCGAGGGGGTGCTGGCCTTGTTTTTTTCGGCTAAAGCCCTCTCGACCTCGGCCCGTTCGGGGTTAAGCAGAGCGACAAATCTTTTTTCCGTATTATTAAACCAAACGAAACCGACAACCGAAAAAGTTATAACCACCAGAACCCACATAAATGTCTTTCTTATGTGTTCCGGCTGCTGTTTAATTTCGTGTAAAATGCCGCGCATAAACAAAAACTTTAAAGTTTAAAAATAAATAGTTTGATCTCTTCCTGCGGCAATGTTTTCTTGGCGATTCTTAGGGTCTCAACTTCTTCCGGTTTTATACCCATCTCTTTAAGAAATTTCTGCGGTCCTTCAATGTCCATATTGAGATCGAGAACTTTGTAATGCATCGGGATAACGATCTTGGGCTCTATTTCCCTGACAATATCCGCCGCCTCGCTACCATTAATTGTATACTTTCCGCCGACAGGAATAAACAGCACATCAACATCGCCGATGGCCTCAATTTGCTCGTCGGTTAATTTGGCCTGCCCGAAATCGCCCATATGGCACAATCTCATATCTTCCATCCTTGCCACGTAAATCGTGTTCAGCCCCCTCTCGGCGCCTTGAGTATTGTCATGATAAGAGAGAATCCCCTCCACGTAGATGCCTGATTTTTCATATTCTCCCGGGCCGTGGATTACGAATGCCTCGCTTGGTACGCCCTCTATATTATTATGGTCGTAATGCTCGTGGGTAACCAAAAAGATATTATCGTTAAGCCGCGGCGCGCGCAGGCCTATCTCCTTGGAAAAAGGATCAAAAAGCAGGCTGACGCCCTTGGACTCTACCCTAAAACACGACTGTCCGTACCAGTTGATCGTCATAACTGAATTATATCAAAAAGGGGGGGGCTCGCCAATACCCTTTTTCACTTGGTCCTCGGTTTCGCTCACAAGTTTATTAGAATTAAAATTTGTAACTAAAATTTGGGAGCAAGCTTTGTATAACCCCCTCGCCTGCAATGTATCTGCCTGACAGTAGATACACGGCTCGACCCCAAATTTTAGACAAATTTCGTTCTAATTTCACTCGTTCGCTTACCTGCGGTGGTCGTTCAAAAGGACATTGGCTCACCAGCGGGCCGTTTTAAAAATTCCGTATTGTCCGACATCGCAAGTCGAATAATTGCATATAGCGCAAAAGTAAAAGAGGCTATTCGCCCCTTCTTAATGTTTTCTAAGTTTTTGCCGCTATGAGAGTATCAAGAAGTCCGCTGCGATAAACAAACCGAACTTTAATTTTGCCTTCTTCTAATAGACCGTTTACAGCTTCGTCAAAATAAGACGCGTCAACAAGGATGCCGGCGATCAAAAGTATGTGGCCCTGTAAGAGAGATAGCCGCACTCCGTCGTTAGGATTTCTCAGAAGAACACCTAAAATAATCTCGGCAGCTGTATCCTTCGCGCCTTTTCTGTAGGCAGAGCCATCGAATACTTCAAACTGTCTCTTTTCTATAGACCCCATAAGCGCCCCCCTATGAAAGTACCATATATATCGTACCGAACAAATGCGTGGTTTGTCAAATCCTTGTCAATTTAAAGAATAAATGCTACGCTTCTGGTTACTAACGGGATGGAAATTAGAGAACAGATAAATTTGCCGGAATTCTCAATGAAGGACTTGCTCGCCAAGTCCGAATTTGACTTGCCGAAGGTCGGCCAGGTTTTGACCGGCGATATTATAAGCATCAGTAAAAATTCGGTGCTGGTTGACTTGGGCGCGCTTGGCACTGGAATAGTTTATCCCGGCGAGTTTTACGACAATCCAAATCTGCAAAAAACCCTAAATGCGGGCCAGCAGATCTCGGCAATACTATTAGATCTTGAAAACGAGGAAGGCTATCGCGAGCTCTCATTAAGACAAGCCCAGATGACCACGGCTTGGCAAGACATTAGAGATAAAAAGGAGAGCGGCGAAATAATTGATACTAAAGTAATCAATATAAACAAGGGGGGACTAATAGTAGAGATAAACGGTGTTCAAGGATTTTTGCCCCTTTCGCAGCTGCTGACGGAGCATTATCCGAAAGTTGAGGGCGGCGATACGGCAAAGATTGTGCAGGCGCTTCAAAAATTCCGCAATCAGGATATTAAAGTTAAGATCATAGATTTTTCGGAAGGCGAGAACAAACTGATAGTCTCGGAAAGAGCGATCACGGATACCCAGTTGAAAGAAGAAATAGCAAAATTGAAGATCGGCGACATTGTTGACGCCGAGATAACGGACGTTACGGATTTCGGGGCGTTCGCAGCTATTATAACTACCAACTTGACACCGGAAGAAACGGCGCCGGCGCAGCCAGAGCTGCTACAACCGGAGGCAGCAGAAAAACCGCGGAGTACGATTGAAGGATTGATTCATATTTCAGAAATTGACTGGAAGCTTATTGAAAACCCCCGCGACTTTTTACAGGCAGGCCAGACCGTGAAGGCGAAGATAATAGACATTGAAGGCAACAAGGTCTCGCTGTCGCTTAAAGCGTTGAAGCCCGACCCCTGGGAAAAAATAGAGGAAAAATATACGGTAGGGCAAACAATAAACGGGGATGTCGCCAAAATAACCAATTACGGAGTGCTGGTCCGGCTGGACGAGGAGATCTACGGCTTGGTACCGATGTCGGAATTCGGCCTGCCTGCGCAGGCAGGAGAAAAGAAACCCGGCGAATCATTAAAGATCGGGGACAAATTGAATGTAGCTATCGTTTCAATTGATTCTAAAGAACACAAGCTGCTCTTAACTCTCCAAGAAGAAAAAAATGACGAATAAAAAGCGGGGGGTAGTCAAAATCCTCGCGATTTCGCGGGGACCGATAAAATTAAAGCCGACCCAAGCACACAAAAGCAAAAGAGCATACAGTCGCAAAAAAGAAAAAGAGAGAGTAAAATCTTTAATTGAAACTTCGTAAATAAAATCTCCGCCCCGCGTAAACGCGGGGCTTCTCTTGACAATCATTTATTATTAATGTAATATTGAAACGACCTGACTGCCCCGCTCTTTCAAAACAAAAAGAAAGGAAAAGGAGGAAAATGGCAGACACCCAGATAAATGGCGGCTTGACGCCGCAAATCTTAAGACAGCTTCGCCAGATCAAAAGAGAATTTGAAGATGATATTCTGCCGCAAATAAAAGCGAGGATGGCTTTTGAAAGCAAAAGTCGGCGAAAGAAAAAGCCGCCTTGCCGTAAATCCAGAAATGTTAAATTCAGCTCTTTCGCCATGACTTTGGGCAATGGCTCATCGGACATTCAGTTCAAGCCCAAAAATCACTCCGTTGAAACAGCGACTATACCGAGCCAAACGGGCCAACTTGTCAGTGTTTTCATTATCGCCTTGATCAAGGCCGACTCGCCACTATATGTCATCCAGAAAATTCAAAAAAAATCTGCCCCGGGTTTCCCCGGCGGCACGATTGAAAACGGCGAAACCATACTAGGAGCCGGAGCGAGGGAATTCAAGGAAGAAAGCAACGGCGGAGATCCTACTAAGGGCGTTGACATCACTTTCTACAACCCCGTCTGCATCGGAAAATTCGTTCTTGACAGAGCGATGAGCGGTGAACAGGGAGCGGTGATTTTCGTGGAATTCCCCGAGAGTGAGATCGCGAATTTCAAGGCCGGCGGCGGCGCCGAAGAAGGCGAAGTCGTTGAGTACGTATCCCTTTTGACCTTTGATGAAGTCTCAAAGAGGGCAAAGGATAGAACTATTCTCCCAAATTCAGCCAAGATTTGGGACTTGTACTGTAATTATCTGGTCAATACGCCATAATTTCTCGCTCGGTTCTTTCCATAAAAATCAAATCCCCCCGCCTAGGCGGGGGTTGTCATTTAGCAGACGCTTTCGGAAGCGCCGCTTTTTTATTTATACGTAAGAAAAGAACAGATTGCGAAAAGGAAATATCATAAACTGATAACTGTGCCGATCTGGCCGGAAATCACGGAATTGGCGTGTGGCCTTAAAACATTCGCCGCCAGGCGCTTGGATTCCTGATTCCCGTGTGTCAACACGATGGTCTCAAGTTCCTTCCCTCGCCGGCTGACGATCTTTTTCGTCATCTCAACCGTCTCCCCCAATCCGCCATGAGCGGAGAGATGGAAACGACAAGCGGCGCATTTTATTTCATATCTCTTCTTCTTGTTCTTACTGCCGTATTCGTCTTCCAGCACGATGTGAGCGCGGCCGGTTTCTTTTCGTTTTTCAACTCTCTGTAGCAACCTGTCCATCGTACATCCGGGCAAAAGCCACGAGGTAGCGATGAATTCAAAGCTGGGATTCTCAAGGCCCCGTTCAAGCCAGAATCTTATCGGTCCACCATCGCCGAAACCGGCTGGAGTTGTGATGACCCGTCCGCCTTCTTCAAGCAGTTCTTCCCGTTGCGCGATACCGTGTTCAATAAACTCCACGCCGTCAAGAGAAAAATCCTTGTCTTTGGGCGACCATCGGTTATCCTTGAATATCCTGAAAATCCCAACACTGCTTCCGTCGGCGTAAAGCGGCTTAATACCGGCCTTGGCGAGAGCTAAAGCGATATTCTGCGCCCGGCCGTTGGCGAAAGCGGCGATGACAATGATTCTCTTTTTTGCCAGCGACTCGCCGACATGCCTGACCAGCCGCCCCATTTCCAGTTCGTAATCAAACGAGGTCAGGGATGGATTGGTCAGGTCGGTCATAGCGATAATGTCCGGTAGCCACGAATCGGGAATATCGTCGGGCAGAGAACTGCCTCCGACTACTTCCTGCTCGTGCCAGCCGTTATCGCCGCAAAAAAGGATCTTCTTGCCCGAAGGCGTCTCAATGACAAGATACAGCGCGCCCGGAATGTGTCCGGCCGCACCAGTGAATGCTCGGATACCGGGCAGAATCTCAAATTCCCCGAGGGGAACATTTCGTCTTAATTCCAACGGCACATTCACGCCGGAGTAATAATCTTGACCCAACCCGCGGCCCCATGTTTCATGGAGGACCGAGGGAAGGATGGCGTTCGTCTGGGGCGAAGCCCAGATAACGGCATCTTGGGCGAACATTCCATTCTCCGACGCTTGTCCGACCCCACCCACATGATCCAAGTGGCTGTGAGTTAGAACTAGCGCCGAGAGCTTGTGATTTCCGGATTTCAGCAAAGAGAAGTCCGGTAGTCCGTATCTGTCTTTAGATAAGATCTCAAGACCGCAGTCCACACCGATGGCTTTGTCTCCGATCTGGAGCGCCGTCGCGGATGGGCCAAGGCCGTCATTTTTTGCGTTAAACGAACTTCCGCCAAGATAAAGCAACCTTTCGCTCATTTTTCTCCTTTCGTTTGAGTATTTTGAGCTATCTGGCAACAAGTAAAAAATGGTTTTCGGCCTATTGCCAGATAGCTCGGTTTTTAATGGACTTTCTGCTATTTTAGCATACCTCTTGACATAGGTCAAGAGCTTTGCTATAATTAAAACGGATGATGGAAAGCGGTATCAGCTGAACGCTTTCCTCATATCTTTCACAAAGGAGGCCATAACCATGGCCATGCAAAGCAACCCGCCGGCGAAAGCCGACGAAAAAAGCAACCAGGAAATTTACGCCAAGGCCGCCGAGGCACTCGGTGCCCTGTTTGGGACACCGAGCAAGCCGGGAATCTTCAACCAGCAGCCCCTACCCGCCGGTTTCACCTCGCGAGCGCAGTTCGTGCGTTCGATTCTCGACGCGGAGGGCAACCGTGCGTATCTCAGCACAATGCCTCAACCGCACACCTCTACCCTGGCGACCGTGATGGCCGCCAGAGGCAATCCACTTTTCCCGGCCGACCTAGTAGTTGAATTCGTCGCCCGCCCGAACGAGGGCGACGACGACTACGACGACTCCGCGAGCCGCATTGAGCGGCTCCGTTTACTGGCGGAAATCGCGTCACTGACCCGTGATCCCGCCACCGGCAACAGCCGCGTGGCGCTGAAACTGCCCTTCAATGGGCACTTGGACTTCCGTGGGGCGGTAGTGGGCATCTTCGATGCCCTCGACCGCGAGGAGATGGAGAAGCTCGGCTTGGACAAGGTGGAATCCGGCGGAGGGTTCCGCGAGTTCGCCGCCGATTTGGATGGCGTCGTCGGGGAGCTCGCTCCCCGGACGTTGACTCCCATGCAACGCTTTTACCTGCGAGCCCAGCAATGGGCCGAGCAGAGAGAGGCGGCGCGCATGGAGCGGGACAAACGCCGCGGTCAGCGCGGCGAGCGTGGCGAAGACGCCGCCTCGGCTCTGCCGCAGGTGGCGGCTCCCAAGACCGAACCGGCTCCGGCACCCGTCGAGCCGGTCATTCCCAACCTCTCCGCCCTCACCGGCGGCGAATCGGCTCCGACGACGCCCGTCAAGGTGTCCCGGGCCAACAAGAAGGCCGCCCAGCCGGTGGCAGTTCCCGCCGCTCCGGTGGTTGCTCTCCCGGCGACGGCCCCCACGGCTGAAGAGCCCGCTCCCGCCGCCGCTTCCACAGTGGCGGACGAGGACCGCGAGCTCGTGCTCGCGGCCATCAAGAAGGTTGCCGACGGCGGCAATGCCGTCGCCAAAGCGTTTCTCGCCCTGAAGGGCGAGAAAGCGACCCTGGAGGAAATGGCGGCGTTCGCCATCCGCAAGGGCCTTCTCTAACACCCCAGCCCTAGCCGCGGTTTGCCCCGCAAACCGCGGCTAGACCCTGATCTTTGACAATCTATCCGACTCTGCCGACCCACGGCCCGCCCCCGTGGGTCTTTTTTTTATCCAGCACCACTTTTACCAGTATGATACTGGCGATTGAAAGCTTTCAATCGCCGGACGGAAAAGATACTAGACGGGCTTTAAAAGTTTATTGAGGTTGTGTTGGTAAAAGTGGTGCTGGATAACCCCGTCCTAATTTTACCAACAACAATCCTGAATAAACTTCTGAATTAAGCAGGTCTTGCCAGGTTTTTGCGGCACAGAGGGTGAATAACCCCGAGCCGGAGGCGAGTGTGCCGCCGTAGATAATCACGTAAAATTAGGGCGCGGGTATTTTGCCATGCACACCGACAGACGGCTAAATAACCCAGCCTTTCCGCACCCAAAACACCACCCCTTTACAAAGCCGTTATTTTGATATATAATATAGCCAAGGCTTTGATTTACATATAGAAGGAAGAAGGAGGCCTATGACTGCTGTGATGGCCATCCCGCTAAAGCAGGGTGGCAAGGAAGAAATCAGCCCCGTAAAGTCGCCTAGCGGTGACCACGGGGTAAAAAAGGAAGGCGACGAGGGTCAAGTTGTACCGGCTCTCGTTCGGATCTTGGGGTCAGCCGATCCTGAAACCGCCCTCCTTGGCGCCATCACTGATGGCGTCATCCCAGACGAAATTTGTCTGGAGCTCGCCGAGTACCTCGGCGAGCTAGTCAAAGCAGCGAACTTTGACAATCGCATTGAGACCGTTTTCGCTCTCCGCAAGAGCGAAGCGATCTCCGAAGTGACCGAGGGATACCTCTTGCTTGCCATTTTGGAAATGGATGAGCAGGAGGAGGTTTCGGCTCTGGCTGAAACTGAAACTCCGATTCAAACGCCGACGTTTGAATCCCCCGCTCCGGCGCCCCAAACGCCGATAGTGAACCTCGTTGCCGACCTCATCAGGTCGGCGGCCGAACTGCAGAAACAGTTCGGCACAAACTTGCCGGATGACGAACGGTCTGAAATCCGGCAAGCGGTCGGGAAGTTGACGGAAGAGGAATTCAACTCTCTCCGCCAAACCCTCGGCTCGGCGATTCTCGCCCAAGCCGAATTCCCGGCTGACCGACGGCAGATTGATGTCGCCGCCAGTCTTGAGGTCGTGGAAATCCTTCTCGGCCAGAGGCAGGCGGAACTCACCGCCGCCACCTTTACCACCTACGTGGCCCTTACTTGTGAGGGCTTCCGCCTGACCCACCGCAATGGCCACGACCGTCCGCTGATGACGGTCAGCTCCATGACCATACTCCGCAACTATTTTCAGAGATGGCTGGACTCGCATGGGTCCAGTCTCGATGAAAACGAGCTGGCCTCGGCCCAGAAGGCCGCTGCTACGCTTGAGGGGTTCCTCTTGGCTGCCGCTGACGATCGCGTCAAGACGGTTATCCAGCAGGACCGCGCGACCCGGCTCCGCGAGCGGATCGTCTCCTCGCGGGTCCGTGCCTTGGACGCAATCAGCGAGGAGCTGATTGCGAGACAACCGGCAACCAAGGAGGCAGCTCTTCAGCAAGTTCAGGGCTGTCTCAACGCTAAACGGCGCGAGCTTGCCTCCGAGCTCCGGGCGGCAAGATTTGCAAGCCTCGGCGAGGCCGAGGCGGTAATTCGGCAAATCTTTGACCTTCACTCGTCCACCACCGCCCTGCGGCGCGAGTTGGCCGAGCTGAATGCCAGCGATTACGACCGGCTGGCCCAGCGACCAGTACTGACCAACGCCGATAAGCGGCTCGCCTACCTTGAACTTGAGCGGAAAGAGTTGGATTCAATCCGCGCAGAGCTGGAGACGGCTCTGAAAGAAGGGACCGAGGCCAACCGTGACCGTGAAAAGTTACAGATCGTGTCGGTCATCACGGCCGGTAAGCTTCGAGAGCTTGATCAACTGATCGCGGGCCTTCGGCCCGCGCCGGAGGTGCGCCATGGCTAAGCCCAAGCCCGCAAAAGACAAATCGGCAAAAGCGGAAAAGCCGAAGCGGGAAACCGCCGCGAAGGCAAAACCGCCGAAATCTCCGAAGAAGGGGAAGCAAAAAGAGCCCCTCAGCCACGAAGAGCGGAAGAAGGCCGCTTGGCTCCGCAAAACGGAGCGCAGGGCGGCTCAACAGACAGTTGCCGAAGTGGGAGCCCAGGCCTCGGCTGGATTGACTTTTGACCAGTTAGAGAACCCCGGTCTCGCCGCTCGCCGGTCTAAGCCGGTTGGCCCGACCTTTGAGCAGACCCTGCTCGAGGTTGTGGCCGAGCAGGCACAACAGTTTGAAGAATCCGCTGAGCTAGTTCACTTGCCATGGGACGGGCTCGAGCCGGAAATCCGTATCGTCTTCGGTGACAAGGAGATATTTGACAATGCCACCGTCGATGACATCGTGGAGCCGATCGGAGATGCCGCCACCTGCAAGGTGGTGATGGATGAGATTCGTCGACTTCTTGAAAAAACCGGACTCGTTTTCAATGCGTTTCGGGAGTCCGGCGCCCTCGCGGCGCAACTTGCCGCCGAGGAAGTTTTCGGGAAGGAACCGGAGTCGCCTCTTGGACTCCGGCTAGCCGAGATTATTCTCGCTGACGCCCCCGACATGGCGGTTGAGGATTTCTTGGAGGAGGTCTACGACCGAATCCAGGAGCTCCAAATCGTCTCCAGTTCGCTTGACCCCGAAAGAGAGCTGGGGAAATCCACTCGGCTCGGCCTCATTGACGAGGCCGCAGCTGACCGTCTCAAAAAGTCAGCCGCTGAAGAAGCCATTCGCCTTGACCTAGCACAACGGCTAGCGGGACTGCTGACCGCAAGCACCACGCCGGCGGAGGTTGATGAAACCTTTGCCACGCTAATCGCCGAAGCCGCCCAAGCGGCCGAAGACAAGCGGCGCGAACGCGCCGCCTTTCGCCAGACGCTGTCGCAGAGATTACGGCAGAAAAAGGAAAGAGAAGGACGGAGGTTTTCCAAATCGTCGGAGGAATCCGGCGACGAGGAATTTATCCAGTTTTTACTCGCGCACCGAGGCGACCTCGCCGCGGTGCGGAACTCGCTTCCATTTCATCTCCGGGAGCAGGTTGAAATCCTGCTCAAGGATGATGAACGGAAAGGGCCCGTACGGCGGGAAATCGCGATGGTGAGCGAAGCCGCCAACCGGCTATGGACTGGCCTCAAAACCAGTCTTGCCGCCGGCGCCGGCAAACCCGAAACCGCCGTGGCGCAGAACGCCGCGGCAATGAAGAACCTGCTGGGCAATCTTGCCCAGATCCGGGAGTTGCACGTCCAGCTTGAGGAACTGGGCTGACTTCCCATGTAGTACCTTTCCACCCCTGCACGGACCGCGCATTTCGCGGACCGTGCAGGGCTTTTTATTTATCAAACTTATAAGTTGCGGGGATGCAAAGTAAAATTTGCCTATATCCATTTTTCGTGTTAAACTTATGCGACTATGAAATCTCTAATTAAATATGTACTAATTGTCTTCCTGGTATTGCTTTTGTTCTCCGGACTAATTGCCGCTTTTGGTTATCCGTTTTCCAAAAATAAAACCGAGGTCTCTCTGACCCAGCTGGTCAGTCAGATAAACGGCTCGCAGGTCAAAGGAATCATCGTCCAGGGCGACATAATAGAAATAACTTTGAATGACGACAGCAAGGAACGAACCAATAAGGAACCCAATGTTTCCATCGCCGAAACTTTAGTTAATTTGGGAGTGGACAAAACTAAACTGAGCCAAATTAGCGTGGATGTAAAAAACGAAAGCGGTTTTACCTATTATCTGGTAAATTTCCTGCCGATTATTCTTCCTTTTCTTTTTATCGTCTTCATTTTCTGGTTTATGTTCCGACAGGCCCAGCGCGGCACGATGCAAGCGTTCAGTTTCGGCAAAACAAAAGCGCGGCTTGCCGGCGGAGGCGACGGCAAAAAGAAAGTTATGTTTGACGATGTCGCCGGCCTGACCGAGGCGAAGGAGGAGATTTCAGAGGTGGTAGAATTTCTAAGCGACCCCAAAAAATTCCATAAGCTTGGGGCGAGAATCCCCCGCGGCATTTTGCTTATCGGCGCGCCAGGAACGGGCAAAACTTTGCTTGCCAAGGCAGTGGCGAATGAAGCCAACGTTCCTTTCTATTTCGTCTCCGGCTCGGAATTCGTTGAAATGTTCGTCGGTGTCGGCGCCAACCGCGTGAGGGACACTTTTGAGATAGCCAAAAAAACCGCGCCTTCAATAATTTTCATAGATGAAATTGACGCTGTCGGGCGTCACCGCGGAGCGGGGCTCGGGGGCGGGCACGACGAGCGGGAACAAACGCTCAATCAAATCTTGGTTGAGATGGACGGTTTTGACACTAATGACGCCTGCATTGTAATGGCGGCGACAAATAGACCGGATATTTTAGATCCGGCCCTGCTTCGTCCGGGCAGATTTGACAGACGCGTAACACTGGATGAGCCGTCAATGAAAGACCGCGAAGCCATATTAAAAATACACGCCCTGGACAAGCCGCTCGCAAAAGACGTTAATCTCAAATTGGTCGCCGAAAGAACTCCGGGTTTTTCCGGCGCCGACCTGGCCAATCTTCTCAATGAGGCGGCGATATTTGCGGCCCGCGAGAACCAAAAAGAGATCGTTCAGGTAAATCTCCTGCAAGCGATTGAAAAGGTCATGCTCGGTCCCGAACGCCGCTCCCACATTCTTACAAAAAAAGAAAAAGAGATCGCCGCGTATCACGAAGCGGGTCACGCGCTGGTGGCGGTATCCTTGCCATATACCGACCCGATTCATAAGATCTCTGTCGTTTCGCGCGGCCAGATGGGCGGATATACTCTCAAGCTCCCTACCGAGGACAGGCACCTTCGCTCAAAATCAGAATTTGAATCGGAGCTTGCGGTCTTGCTTGGCGGATACGTCGCCGAGCGGCTGGTATTCAACGACCTTACCACCGGCGCCGCGAACGACCTCAAAATCGCTTCCAATCTCGCCCGCAAAATGGTTACTCAATTCGGCATGTCGGATAAACTCGGCCCGATCGCGTTCGGCGAAAAAGAAGAGCTGGTATTTCTTGGAAAGGAGATCGCCACCGAAAAAAACTATTCAAACGAAACCGCTTTCCAGATAGATAGCGAGATAAAGGCGCTGATCTCCAAGGCCCTTAAAAAAGCGAAAGATGTGCTGACTAAAAAGATAGCGACTCTTACCAAGATAGCCACGGAGCTTAACACCAAAGAAACGCTTGAGCAGAAAGAGTTTTACGCCCTATTGAAAGGATGAGTAGAGTTTTTTAAACGGCCCCGCCCTTGGCGGGGCCGTTTTTGTTTGCTAGACTTCCATAAACTGAACTTTAAAAATGAGGGGGCAAAATGAAAGTCCAAGCGGTAATTTTTGATTTTGACGGGGTAATTATTGATTCAACCCATAGGGGCATGGAAAGGGCGATCCAAATAGCCGAGAAGTGGGGTTTAAAAATGCCGGCCGATATTCGTCGGCATCTGAAGGAAAACTGGCATATGCCCGGCGCGCAACTTATTGAGACCTGTCTCAAGCTGGATTCGGAAACGGCGCATAAATTTTATCAAGAATGGGAAACCATTGATTCAAGCAGGCCGCTTCCTCTCGTAAAAGGCTCCGTGGAAATCTTGAGAAAACTGGGAGCAAGGGGTTTTAAAATTTTTTTGCTCACTAGCAGAAACCGTAAAAACCTGATGTCGGTCCTGAATTATTTCCACTTGATCCCGTTTTTTGACTTCATTCAGGCCAAAGATGACTGGGTGTTCGTTAAACCAGATCCTCGTGTTTTTTCCCCTTCGTTACACAAGTTGTCCCAAGATGGTATTGATATCGGCAACTGTATTTATATCGGGGACACGCCGGCTGATTTCAGCGCCGCATCCCAAATAGATATCGTTTGTATCAGCGCGCTAACGGGACTTCACGATTGTTCCGATTTTCTGCAAGCCGGCCAGAGGAGAGAAAATATAATCAGTTCAATCGCCGATTTGCCCAAATGGATTGAGGGGCATTAAGATTGCTAAAAGCAATCTTTTTTGTTAGATTTTAAGGGAAAATACGAGGGCATGTAGCTCAGTGGTAGAGCGCCACTCTTATAAAGTGGATGTCGCAGGTCCGATCCCTGCCATGCCCACCAATATCAAAATCAAACCGGGGCGGTTAGCTCAATGGCAGAGCGACTCGTTTACACCGAGTAGGCCGAGGGTCCGATTCCTTCACCGCCCACAGAGTGCCTTCTTCTCAAATAAAAACGATCTACGAGGATAGTGATATTTTAATTATTGATAAGCCATCTGGTCTTTTGACGCACCCCGTAAACAGAGAGGATAAAAGCGAGAGCGTGGTCAGTTGGGTTCTGAAGCTTCATCCTGAAATTGCCGAAGTGCGGGACGAATACGGCGCTTCGGTCGGCGAATGGGTTGATCTGCGGCCGGGCATCGTCCATCGTTTAGATAGAGAAACTTCCGGCCTGCTCGTCGTTGCAAAGAATAAGTCGGCCTTTGATTACCTGAAAAAACTTTTTCAGGAACGAAAAATTAAAAAGACTTATGTCGCTTTGGTTTATGGGTGCTTCAAAGATAAAAGCGGGATAATAGAATCTCCCATAGGAAAATTGGACGGCAAACAAAGCACGCGAATACACGGCAAGCACGACCTTAAAGAAAAGGCCGCGATTACCGAGTACGAGGTACTCAAAGAATATAGCGACTACAGCTTGCTTGAAGTAACACCCAAAACCGGGCGCACTCACCAGATAAGGGTTCATCTTAAATCAATCGGTCATCCGGTGGTTTGCGACCCGCTTTACGCCGGTAAGAAACTGATTTGCCCGCCGGAACTCGGCCGCCTTTTCCTGCACGCCCAAAAATTGTCTTTCGTGTCCCCCGCCGGCGAATCATTAGCTGTAGAAACTGACTTGCCGCCGGAACTTGCAGGTTTTTTGAAAAATTTGCCAAAAAACGTAAATTAAGCTATCATTATCAATTATGATCACGCTCCAAATGCTCAATACAAAAATGGCGTCAGCATTGGCCTTGCCCGAAATAAGACCGGGAATGACAGTTAAAGTCCACCAGAAAATAAAAGAGGGCAACAAAACCAGGACCCAGATCTTTGAGGGGATAGTTATCGCGCGCAAGCACGGTTCGGGGCCGGGTGCCACTATTATCGTCCGCAAGATGATCGGCGGCATAGGCGTTGAGAAAGTTTTCCCCCTGCATCTTCCGACGATAGAGAAGTTTGAAGTTGTGAAAACTTCAAAGGTCCGCCGGGCAAAGCTTTACTATCTCCGAGGGAAAACGGCTCGCGAGACAAGAAAAAAGACGAAACTTATAGAAACAAAGGTCTCGGCTCCTCAAATTGAAATCGAGGAGGTGGCTCTAACTCAAGAACCTCAACAATAAATCCGTATGCGGACGTGGTGGAACTCGGCAGACACGCTACCTTGAGGTGGTAGTGGGCGCAAGCTCGTGGAGGTTCAAATCCTCTCGTCCGCACAAATAACCTGCTTTATTTGTGCGAGGGTTTGAAGCCCGCAGCGATGTTCTGAGTGCAAATGGCACGAAGAACCGCGAGGGACGGCCTGCGACCGCGAGGCCGGAAGGCCGAGCGAGTTGCAGGCAAATCCTCTCGTCCGCACACCGGGCTCATAGTTCACTGGCAGAACGCTTCATTGACATTGAAGAGGTAGTAGGTTCGATTCCTACTGGGCCCACTTTTCAACCCAAAACCCGCCGTACGGCGGGTTTTGGGTTTTGAATTTGGTGCCGCGGGTCAGAATCGAACTGACGACGCTCGCCTCTTCCGAAGCTATTTGGACTATATCATCTTCCGTTCCGGAAGTCGGGCGCTGATGCCGGGTTATTGTTGGGGCTCACCGGCTAGTCTCTACACCTTCCAGAGAAACGAACCCGCTCTGGCTTGGCTCGGTGTTCTCCTCGCGGAATTCACCGAATTCACCCGATTGTTCGATCCGCATTCCTGCGGAAAGCCCCGAAGATTCAGGGCGACGCTCTACCACTGAGCTACCGCGGCATAAAATAAAACTTAATGTAAGGCCAGTATAGCAAAATCGGATTAAGAAGCCAACTCTCCTTACGACACCTTCATTTATCAACAACGGGATATCCACAAAAATCGATTTTTATTACAGAACCATTATGTGTTACTATAAATGTATAACATCGCGGTTTGGTGACAAAAATAAATAAACAGAAAGTGCTGGCCATGAGAAGGCGCGGCAAAAGTTATCGCTACATTAGCGCAAAACTTTTAATTTCTAAAGGTACTCTTTCGGAATGGTTTAAAAAATTTAAATGGTCCGAGAATATAAAAACCAGGCTATCCGAGGAGGCAAGAAAAAAAACCCTCAAGAGAATTCCTCAATTTGTTGCAAATAATCAAAAAAGGTGGCATGATTGGAGAGAATCGTATCGCCTTGAGGCGATAAAAGAATTCGGGAGAATAAAAAATAACAAACTTTTTATTGCTGGGACCATGCTTTATTGGGCGGAAGGCGACAATGGAGAAAGGTCTTCTCTTGTTAGATTGACCAATACTGATCCGAGAATGGTAAGAACTTTCATTGATTTCACAATTAAGTTTTGTAAAGTCAGGCAGGAATCTATCAGAATTGGACTCATACTATATCCGGATCTGAACGAAGCAATATGTAAAAATTTTTGGAGCAAACGAGTTCGTGTTTCGTTAGAACAATTCTATAAAACCCAGATCATTAAGGGCCGACATCCGACAAAAAGATTAGAAAATGGTATATGCTCAGTCATTGTTGGGGGAAGGGGCTTAAAAGAAAAAATCAAAACATGGATTGACTTGAATGCTAGAAATTTTATTGCGGGTATCGTATAACGGCATTACGACTGGTTGCCAATCAGCCGATAGGGGTTCGACTCCCCTTACCCGCTCCTCAGCAAAACAAGACCTCTTTTTAGAGGTCTTGTTTTGGTGTTGCGGGTAAAGCAAGCCAACCGCTTGGCTTGCGTGGGGAGCCGAACGCCGGAGCGATATTTCGTTAGCAAACGAAATCGCGAGGCGGTGTCCAGGCCGAATCTCGCGACGGCGAGATGAGAGCCGAGGGCGACTCCCCTTACCCGCTCAATAAAATCAAAATCCCCCGTCATTGATGGGGGATTTTGATTTTACGACTCTCCTGTGTTAAATTTCCAAAAGTGCTAATCGCGATCTTCAGAAAAATGAGAGAAAGCATCCATAGGAAGGTTGAAACCGACGATCCCGGTTTGTATATTTCTTTGGCTTTTCCCGTTCTTTTTGCTTTCGTCCTTACCTTCATTGGCTCTCGTTTGATCGGTTACTTAATAACTTATGAGGTCATACCCCCGATATATTATCAGCCGTCGCCCGGTCTTCATGTTCATCATTTTACTTATGGCGTGTTTATTCTCTTTATTGCCGGCTACCTGGGCCTATCGGTAAAACAGGCGCGGGCAAAATTCTGGATAGCGTTGCTTCTTGGCTTAGGGTTGGGATTAGCTATGGATGAATTCGGCATGTGGTTAAGATTGCGGGACGATGATATAGTCCGCTGGAGCTACGACGGTTTTAATATCACCATCGGGATATTCTTGTTCATTTTGACGATAAAACCGGGTATTAGGATGCTAAAACGGGCATGGCCGTTCGGGAGGATGGGGTATTGACTTTGGGGTTAAAATTTGATAGAATGGAAGCATAGGGTAAGGGGTCCGCTATGGCGGGCTTTTTAATTAGAAACGGCTAAATAGGCTGTTTTTTAGTGAAAATATGAATAAAAAACTGATAAAAATTAGGCCAATTTCAGCTATAGTTATGCTTGTGATTTTTGCCCAAATTGCCATCAGCACACCAACGGCAAATGCCGCTATCTTCGGCCAATCCGACAATGGCAAGGTCTCATCTAAAAACGGCTCTATTTTGAGCCCCGTAATACCTTTCTTGACCGCCAATTTCCGGCTGTCCGGTTATGAAGAAAAGCAAGAATCAAAACTAACCATAGTCCAGGGTAACTTCTTGACCGCCAACAAGTCGCCCGAATCCAAAACTTCCGGCAATTCAAAAAATTTGGGCGTCAAGATAAAGGAATTGGTTATCTCTATTTCTGCCTATTCTTCAACTGTTGACCAAACGGACGACTCGCCGTTCATAACGGCCCGCGGCACTTATGTCCGCGACGGTATCATTGCCGCCAACTTCTTGCCGTTCGGAACTAAGATCAAGATACCGGAACTTTTCGGCGATAAGATATTCGTCGTTGAAGACCGTATGAACAGCAGATATTGGCATAAAGTTGACATTTGGTTTCCGGAAAGGCAAGACGCTCTTGAGTTCGGGGTCAAGACCGCAAAAATCCAAATCATTGAATCCTAAACGGAAAACAAAAACCTTGCCGAACGGTAGGGTTTTTGTTTAAAATTAAGATTGAAAAAGCGCCTGTAGCTCAATCGGAAGAGCGGCTCCCTTCGAAGGAGTAGGTTGGGGGTTCGAGCCCCTCCAGGCGCACAACGACTGAGCAAGCAAACTGCTTTGCGTGCGAGAGGGGCGAGAACGGCGGAGCGATGTCCCGCCGACAAATCGGGAGGCGGGACCGCGAGCAGGTGGCTAGCCCGAGCGAGCGGAAGCGAGCGAGAGGCGAGACCTCCCGAATTTCTTAACGACCTGCCGTGCTTCGCACATGGCAAGTCTAAAATTCGGGATTAGAATCAAGCAGTTGATTCTAATCGCCTCCGAGGGCACAAACTTGACATTTGATAGATAATAATATACAATATGTATATGAGCGTTCGCACAAAAATTTTTAATAAAAAGGTAACGGCAATTATTGCCGTAATCATTGCGGGTTTGATGTTTATAGCTCCGTCTTTAGCCAATGCCGATAACGCGCCTACGGTCATGTTTGCGATCAATAAATCCAGTTTTTTGACCGGCGAGGGATGGCTATTGACCATAGCTTCCAACCAGCCGAATAAACCCGTAACCATTTGCACAAGGGCGCCGTATCCGGGTGATTCTTGCACGCCCGCGGCTGATCTTGGACTTCCCGCCTATACCGATTCGTCAGGCAATTGGGCAGGTTACGGAACCCACCCTGACAGCGCAATCGGTACATGGAAAGAATACGCGATTGTCGGCGGACACACTTCAAACGACGTTTTGTTTACTGTTTCCGCTCCAACACCAGTTGTTTTTCTTTCAATCAATAAACTTAACTTTCTAGTTGGAGAAAGCTGGACGTTAAGATTGGCTTCCAACCAGCCGAATAAACCCGTAACCATTTGCACAAGGGCGCCGTATCCGGGTGATTCTTGCACGCCCGCGGCCGATCTTGGACTTCCCGCCTATACGGATTCGTCAGGAGGCTGGATAGCCACCGGAACTCATAGTAACAACGAAATCGGCTCGTGGACCGAATATGCAACTGTAGGCGGGGGTATTTCAAACAATATCTCTTTTACCGTCTCCGCTCCAACACCAACTCCTACTCCGACGCCGACTCCCACTCCTACGCCTCCGCCGATTAATTTTGACTTGCGAGCAGACCCTCCGGGCAGAGTGGTCCAGCGGAATACAACTGTTTATTTTACCATCAGCGCGAGCAGCATAACCGGATATACAGGCCAGATATCTCTTTCGCTCCCCTCTTCCGGCCTTCCCGTGGGAGTAACCGGTCATTTCTCGCAAAGTCAGATTGTTGCCGGGCAATCAACTACCCTTACTTTACAAATAGGCAATGATACTCCCCTGATAAATCAGGTAGTTACCGTTAGGGGCACAAGCGGTGGCGTAAGCCATGACGTTTTAATAGGCTTAACTCTCTTTGGACCAACTCCGACCCCGACACCAACTCCGACTCCAATTCCTACTCCGACACCCACTCCGACACCCACGCCTTGCTACTGGTGGGAGCCGTGGTGCAATCCGACCCCTACTCCTACTCCGACACCTACCCCGACACCCACGCCTCCGCCGGTTTGCCATTGGTGGACGCCATGCTGGCCTACACCAACGCCATATCCCACTCCCACGCCATACCCCACCCCTACGCCCACTTGCTACTGGTGGGAATCGCAATGTCAGTACAATCAGAGCGCTTACTTAAACCTCAACGAAACCGGAAGAAATATTTCCCAAGGAAATAGTTATGAATCCGAGTCCGTTTCCGCCATCACCGGCGATACGATAGAATTCATCATCCGCCTTTCAACAAATGGAAACATGACGCTAAACAACGTCCGGGTTTTTGATAATCTTTCCAGCGGATTAAGATACGTGAACGGCAGTGCAACGGTGAACGGCTCTTACGCCTCTGACGGTCTGGTTTCCGGCGGAATATACTTGGGCAATTTGTCGCCCGGCCAAACTCTCACCATCAGATTTCGGGCCGTCGCGGAAAGCAATTATCTGCACAACCTCATCTCGCAATCAACCAACAGCAGAGCATACGCAACCGCTAACAATATGGGAGACGATTATGATGATGTCCCGGTTTATATTTCAGAAACGATTCAGCCCGTGATTTACCAGTCCGACCGGCTCTCGGTCCAAAAACTGGGTAAGAATATAACGCAGGGAGAAACCGCGGAAAGGACCAATTTGACCGCGTCGCCGAATGACACCTTAGAATTCGTTATCAGAGTAAGATCGCTTTATTCGTCAACGCTTTATAACGTTACCGTCGTTGACGCTCTGCCTTACG
>ERZ1292629.1386-Hain-H43-01um-R1-1386-length-23739-cov-6_pt1 | contig 23739 bp, 31 predicted proteins | sample MGYA00564399_ERZ1292629 | MGnify/ENA primary metagenome ERZ1292629 (study PRJEB36523, sample SAMEA6512636) | groundwater metagenome | collected 2019-01-08 | study: AquaDiva: Metagenomics assemblies of 32 groundwater samples | reverse complement strand
AAATCATGCGTCTGGTGGGCGGGTCCAACTGGCACATCCGCGCGCCGTATCTGGTGGAGGGAGCATTGTACGGCTCATTTGCCGCGCTCATCGCGCTGGTAGTGTTCTATCCGCTGGTGTTTGTTGCCGCGCCCAAAATGGAAACACTCATGCCGGGTCTTGCGATGGGGAGCTACTTTATTGGCCATCTTCCGGCATTCACCCTGCTTATCTGGGGCGCTGGTATTGTGCTGGGTATTGTCTCCAGTATCGTCGCCATACGGAAGTTTCTGCATATCTAAAAGAACGGGCCCGTTTCCTATGTCTTGGAAACGGGCCTGCGAGTCGGGTTGACGATCGGGTGCTTGTCGATTCCTATGCTGAAGTCGGTGTAATAGCAATCTTCACACACGGTATCTTTGTCGATTGTATAGCGCCCGACCTGCTCCTCGGGAATCTCGTTGGGACACCTGGCGCATTTGGTCATCTACACCTCCTTGTTTATATCGTAAATGCAAGCGAGTAGAAAGTCCAGAAACGCTATCGAAAAACGACTCGTTTTGTTGTGTTGTTGACGATATACAAAAGATATGGTATATAGATAGTCACTCACATAGTTCTTCACAACCTTAACCAAAAACTGACGCCTACGGCGTCAGAAAGCTTTCTTACTCGAAACATCCTGGCGCTCATTGGCGTAAGGAGGAAAGAACGTGGCTACACAGCTCGTCCGTACAGACGTTTTCGTACCGCCCGTACCAGTGATGATGCCGGATGTCCAGAGGTACCTGGACCTCGCAGATGGAGCCCGGAAGAAGTTGGGCTATTCGGTCCTGGGACGGCAGATTCAGGATGCCGTCGCTCGCCACCAGGAACAGCTTGAGGATGTCTATGCGCTGGAGAGGATCGCCAATGCGTTCCGATCCCTTAGCATCAAGAAGTTTACCCCTGATTCGGTTCAGCGGTTCAAGCAAGAGAAACTTGCTGATGCCAACCTCGGGATGTGCCTCACCGAGTCACTCTCGAAAACCCTCATCGTGATGTTCTTCGTGACGTGGGTCTTGGCCATGATCAGTGAGCAGATCAACTGGCGAGCCCCCGTATCCTTCTTGGTCGTGAGCATCTGCTGGTTCTTCGTTTCTCTCGAGCTGGACCTCAAGGAGTGGCAGTGGCAGCGTTATCACCTGAAGGGATACGGCAGGCGGATCCCGGAACGGGCCATTGCGAAAGCCCTTGCCCTTCAGGAACTTCTTCCGGGGGCGAAGTTCTACGTTGACGAACTCGCAGTCCGCCAGAGGGAGATCGTCACCGTCGGAGATCCCTTCCTCGTCATGGAGTACGGAGGATACGTTCTCTATGTCGATGTTTGGGATGAGCCCGAGTTCGAGGGACGCTACGTAAGCTAACGAGGAGAAAGCTGTTAAGGGCCCGGGTGTTGCGCAAGCGACCCCGGGCTTTCTCTTTTTAAAAATTAAACTGCCGTTGAAAAACCGGCATTTTCGTGGTAGAATGCAACAGATTTGTAGCCCTTCGGCTACGGCTCAGAGCAAAATCCTGACCGTGGCCATGATTTTGCGGGGTCATCTAACGGTAGGATAGTAGACTCTGAATCTACTCATCTTGGTTCGAATCCAAGCCCCGCAGCCAAGGTTGGAAGTATCGAGACGACCAGGGTGCCCCGTAGTTATAAATGAATAACTCATACGATTATATTAAAAATGAGATTAATCCAAACATCTGTACTGGTGCAGTGAGTAAGCGTTTTTTTGAAAAACTAGAGAATGGCAACCTAACAAGAGATGAGGATCCTAAAAGCCACTTCTGTTGCTACTTTCTACCCTATAATCCTGAGACGAGGCAAGTATTTATAGTGCATCACAAAAAGTCTGGCCTCTGGCTAGCCCCCGGTGGGCACATTGATAGAGGCGAAGATTTAATACAAACATTGAATAGAGAGATTGAAGAAGAGCTTGGCATTAAGGGTAAAATTAAAGAAAAGATAAAACCATTCTTACTAACTGTTACTCCCATTGATAATCCAGTCCAGTCTTGCAAAGAGCATTTAGACTTTTGGTACCGCTTCCAAACCGATGGTTCTGAATTTAATGTTGATTCTAGAGAATTTCATGATACAAAATGGTTAAGTTTAGCCGATACAAGGAAACTAGTTACGGATCGGCCAAATCTTGATGCTCTGGATAAAATGGAGCAACTATTTCAATAAATCTATGAAATATCAATTTTTATCCGTAGACCTACAAAATGATTTTGCCACAGAGGGCGGCAAGCATTATAAAATTCGTCCATCCGTGAACTTTAATAAAGAAGTTTTCTTCCCATTCCTTAAAGAGAAGGATATTGAAATCGGCGAGATAATATCCGACTATCGTCAGCCGCGGCCGGGGGATAGGGATGAGAGTTGTATTCCTGGCACATGGGGCTATGAATCCATCGTGCCGAAAGAACTCGTTAAATCACAATGGATTAAATGTATGAATTCGCCGATTTGGATAAGAGAAAACATCGGCGATGGAGCAAAAGAACCCGGCGCACCATATCAAGATACAAAAACATTTAGCGAGTGGCTCGACAAGAATATAGGAAAAGCGAAGGAAGTCACGCCTGTTGTATTCGGCCTTACGATTGATTGTTGTGTCTTGAGTACGCTTCAAGAACTGAATTGGCGGGGGTATTACCCGCTTGTATTAAGAGAGGGTGTAGACCATTATTCTGGTACCAAAGCAGACAAAGAAGCTATCCTAAAATCCCCAATAAGCAATTGGGCAGAAGTTATTGGTTGGGAGGACCTAAAAAAAGACCATGAATAAGCTTAAAGTAAATAAAGATGCCTGGAATAAAGTAGCCGACCATTTCTTTTCCCACTCGGCCCTTCCTGTCTGGGGGCCTTTTGGAATAGGAAAAAACCAAGACGTGATTGGCCCCATTAAGAACAAGACATTTTTAGAAATTGGCTTTGGAAGCGGCCACTCCATTCAATACCTCATAGCAAAGGGGGCAAAGAAAGTGTATGGGATAGACATATCAAAAACACAGTTCGATTTTGCTACGAAACTAAACAGAAAAGCCATAGAGTCCAGGAAAGCAGAGTTATTTGAAACAAATATGGAGAAAAAGTTAAAACTACCCCTCGTTGATACTGTATTCTCAATTTATGCCCTTGGTTGGACGGTAGATCCCAAGAAATCTCTAGCTAATGTATACTCATATCTTAAACCTGGCGGTAAATTTATCTGGAGCTGGGACCACACATTTTTTACCGATGTTGAAGATCAAAAAAATAAGCTTGTCGTACGGTATCCATATCACGACGAACACGAGATTTTTCTAAAGAATTGGAAGGGTGGGGCCCCTGTTTATCTGACATATAGAAAAACATCGACTTGGTTTAAACTCATAAAAGATGCTGGGTTTAATATCGTAGGTTACCTAGAACCCGAGCCAATCATTAAAAAGGACCTAAGTAATTCATACTACACTATTCATAAAGCTAAAAATGTTCCGTGCTCTATGATTTGGATTTGTGAAAAGACAACACGATAGGTTTTGTTCTTAATTCCAGTTCTAGTCTGTAGCTATGACCGAAGACAATCCCATCATCAAATTATGTCAGGAGGGCATGAAGATGGAGCGAAAAAATAAGCCCGATGATGCGCACGCTTTGTATATGAAAGCTTGGGCGGAAAGCTCGAATAATTACGAACAATGCATTGCTGCTCATTTCGCAGCTCGACAACAGAAAGATTTAGAAGAAACACTTCGTTGGAATATCGAGGCGTTAAATCGGGCCAATGCCGTAAATGACGATAGGGTCAAAAGCTTCTATCCCTCTTTGTTTCTGTCCGTAGGACTTTCTTATGAAAAACTCGGCAATCGCACGGAAGCTAAAAAGTTCTTTGATCTAGCATTTGAAAAAGCCGATAATCTCCCTCACGACGACTACGGTAAAGAGATAAGACAGAAAATAGATAAAGCGCGGGAACGTGTAAATAAACTGTAATGTACTTCCTCTATCTCCTCGAATGTAGTGACAAAGGCATCTATACTGGTATAACTACGGATGTAGCCCGCCGATTCAAGGAGCATAAGGCCGGCCTTGGCGGCAGATACACGCGCTCCCGCCAGGCCGTGAAAATTCTGCATACCGAACAGTTCGAAACACGCAGCGCCGCATTAGAACGGGAATCTGAGGTCAAAAGGTGGACGCGTGAAAGAAAGTTGAGTTTAGTGAGAACGGTGACGACCGAACGCGAGTGAGGAAGTACTGAGAACAGAAGTTCGAATGTAAAACGAGGAGCCAGGCGTTGAAGAGAGAGGCGGAGATTAAAAAATGGAACCGTGGAAAGAAGTTAAGTCTTGTCAGTTTATAATGAAGTAAAATGAGCACCCCTTGCGGGGCGTTTTGTTTTTATCTCAGGATTTTGCACAGACTTTGCTCTATATTGCATAGATGAGTGTTCTTTTGCATAGATTATATCGGATATTGCATAGATTCTTTACTTATGCTACTATATGTCATATGGATGAAGAATTGATGAGTATTGGCCAGGCTGCAGAAATACTAGGTGTTTCAGTAGATACTCTCCGGCGCTGGGATGAAAGCGGTAAGTTGCCAGCAATACGGAAAGAAGGCGGAACACACCGATATTATCGAGAACATGATCTCGAAGTTTTTAAGAGCGATCTTTTTAAATTTGCGAACGATTGGGTGGCCAATAAAGATGAATTCCCCGGGGGGTTTTATTGCCAGACGAGTTCCATGTTTCAGGCAAGATTGGTGAAAATGGAGCGATTACTTATGGAGAAACCCGGATATGAAAAACTCTATTCGCTTATAGTCCTAATCGCAGGGGAAATTGGCGATAATTCGTTTGCCCACAACTTGGGTAAATGGCCGGATATTCCGGGGATATTTTTTGGGTACGATCTCCAAAAGCGTGTTATCGTTCTTGCCGATCGGGGTTTAGGCGTTTTAGAAACGCTTCGGCGAGTGCGTCCTAAGTTATCAAATCACACTGATGCCGTAGAAGTTGCCTTTACCGAGTTCATTTCTGGTCGATCACCCGAAAAGCGTGGCAATGGATTAAAGTCTGTCCGGGAAGTTGTTGCTACCCGGCCGATAAACTTACTATTTCTTAGTGGCGATGCGGAGGTGCGTATGCAAGATCCCGAAAAGAGATTTCGCGTTACGCGAGGAGTACACATGGTCCGAGGCTGTTTAGTAAAAATTGAATTTTAAGTAGAATTACGATTAAGAGCAAACAATAGAATTATGAAATTAAGACTTGAAAAATTTGGCACTACGTTGATAACACGAGAGCTGGGAAGTGAGGCCCTAAAGGCTTTTCAATCCACGTTTCGTGAGTTAGGTCAGAGTGAAGAGCTGGAAATTGACTTTTCTGGCGTGTTGACATTATCGCCATCATGGGCAGACGAATTTTTAAGCCCTCTCCTTGTTCAACTTGGTGACCGATTAGTCATTCTGCCTAGTGACAATCTCTCCGTACAGGCGACTTTGAAAGTTTTGCAGGAGGTGAATAAGCGCCCGTTCAAAGTTAGGCGATCCTAAAATATAATAGCAAAAGACCAAAATCAGACACTATGGCAGTGGGACAGGAGTGCTGAAATCAACCGCTGGCGCAGATAACAAAAACTTGCTTTGATTAAGTAAATTAGGGCCAATTTCACTTCATGCTTAGCTTATTTGAGAATTACGTTAATTCCATTTCTTCGAAGTTCTCCCATCCTGAAACTAGTGAGATGGGATACCGTTCCGATTTCGAGACTCTCTTAAGGGGGGTTTTCGAATCAATTAACGTTAAGCGCATCGACCATGATGCTCGAGCTGTTAAGGGCAATAAACCGGATTTTATTGTCCTCAAAAACGATGTCCCAAAAAACGATTTGATCTTTCCAAGCCAGTACTGGTTTTCGAAGGTATCTTCCTCTTCCATCCCGAACTTGTAATCAATAGTCTGTGGGATAAAAAGATTTATCTGGACACTGACTTCAAAGAAGCAGACAACCGAAGAGAAAAAAGAGAAAGAGAACGCTGGGGCGATCAGTATATTCCCGAGTCTCATCCAGATTCATTTCTTAAACAGTATAAAATTGCTTATCGTCGATATATTGAAATGTACAATCCTAAACAAGTCGCCGATCTGGTTATATGATAATGAATGAAGTAATAAAAAACTACAATAAGCTCTACGCCGAGAACGATGTTACGTTTGGAGAGGGCAAGTCGGATTCAGTTGTCCAAGACATTCTCAAATACAAGCAGAGCGGTACGGTATTGGAAATTGGTGCGGGCGAAGGCAGGCACTCATTATTTTTAGCGGGTAAGGGTTTTGATGTCGAAGCTCTTGATAGTTCCGATGCGGGAATAGCAAAATTACAAGAAGCTGCGAAAAAGAATGGATTGAAGGTAGAAACTCATGTAGGGGACGCGAGCTCTTTTCAGCCAGAGAAGAAGCACGACATTGTCGTTGTAACGTTTGTTCTTCATCATCTTCCAAGGGAACAGGCGATGGCGGTTATTCAAATGATGAAGGAGAATGCGAATCCAGGCGGGTTCAATGCGCTTGCGGGATTCATGAAGGATGGAGATTTTTACCGAGAAAATCCGGAGACTAATAATTTATACTTTGACACGGATGAGATGAAGACTTTGTATGCTGATTGGGAGATTTTAGATTATAGCGAAAAGCGTGGGCAGGCATTTCAGAAAAGAGAAGATGGCAGTCCGATGTTTAATATCACTGCACGCATACTTGCCAGAAAACCCGTATGAAACAAGAACTCAAACGCTGTGCGTGGCCGACGGGCGATCCGCTCATGGTTCGGTACCACGATACGGAGTGGGGAGTGCCGTGCCACGACGACAAAAAGCTCTTTGAGTATATCCTGCTGGACACGTTCCAGGCGGGATTGAGCTGGCGGATAATTTTACACAAGCGCAAGAATTTTAAAAAAGCGTTCTCGAATTTCAGTGTCCGCGCTGTGGCGCGCTACGGAGCGAAAGACGTGCGGCGGCTCATGCACGATGCCGGCATCATTCGCAACCGTTTGAAAATCCAAGGCACAGTCACCAACGCCAAAAAGTTTCTGGAAGTGCAAAAAGAATTCGGTTCGTTCGATACGTTCATATGGCAGTTCGTGGGCGGCAAGCCCATCAACAATCGTTTGAAACATCTTTCCCAGATCGGTTCGCGCTCGAAAGAATCGGACGCGATGAGTGATGCGCTCAAAAAGAGGGGATTCAAATTTGTCGGCTCGACGATTTGCTACGCGTTCATGCAGGGAGTCGGCATGGTCAACGACCACACCACCGACTGCTTTCGGTACAAGGAGCTCCGGAAAAGAAGGTAAGCCGCAAGCCCCCTTCGTCTATAAAAAGAAGAGGGAACCGTTGTGCGATTCCCTCTAGACTGGCTGATACGCTGCGCGCACCCTGTCGATTACTTCTTTTACCGACTGGTTCTTCACAATGCGCTTTTCTATTTCAGAGCAGGCGTACAGCGCGGTTGTGTGATTTGATCTCCCGAGTTCATGAGCGATCTGGGGAAACGAAAGACCCAGGTCTTCACGGAGCAGGTACATGGTGATCTGTCGAGCCAACGCGATTCTTGCTTTTCGTCCTGGTGCGACGAGTTGTTCTGGGGTCACTCCCGAAACCTGTGCTACAGCGCTCTTGATGCCCTCTACTGTTTGGGGGCACCTTTGGGCATCTCCATGCCACGAAGCTACTTCTTGTGTGGAAACCTTTGCTGCCCTTGCTGTTGGACTTTTTGGTCCATCGATCTTCTCGAGTGCGCCTGCCAGGATTTGTCGTACCCGTTCGCGGCTGATCGCAAGTTGCTTTCCCAACTCTTCCAGCGTTCTCGGTTCCTGTGTCCCGTCGACGCCGTATCGCATGCGATAGATGGCCTTTTCGCGGTCAGTCAGAAGAGAGCTGCTGCTGATCTGCTGAGCTCGCGTCCGCTTCTCGAGTGATTGCCGCTCTAATTCCTCGTTTAGTATCACCAGTTGCAGAGGTGACAGGGCTCGATCTTGAACGCTTGCCGGGTAATACGGTTCGTTTTCATTCTCTCGATCTCCGTCGAGGATGGCTTCGAGCGAGTAGACCGTCGTTGCACGAATGTCGTCTCGGATTTGCACCAGCTCATCCATGTCGATGCCCATGCGGTTAGCCGTTTCTTCCGGGTATGGTTCACGGCCCAGCTCCTGTGCAAGTCGCATGTGTGTCCGGGCGTACTTTTTGATTTTGTACCCCTGACCAATTGGGACGCGTACTATTTTACCCTGTTCTTCTATGGCCCGCTGGATTTTCTGCCTGATCCAGTTGTATGCGTACGTGGAGAACTGAAACCCGAACTTTAGGTTATACGTCTTGATTGCTCGCATCAATCCAATATTGCCTTCTTGCACGAGGTCAAGGAAGTCCATCCCGTTGAGCTCGTGCTGATGCCGCTGCCAGTAGACAAAGGCAATTTTCAGTACGAGCCTCAAATTGTGATTGATGAAGCGTTCGCGTCCTTCTTGGGTTTCTGTGGCACGAAATGCGGCGTTACGCTCCTCTTTTTTAAAAGGCCGGAACCGACCGACTTCGCGTTGGTACTGCTTCTCGGCTGTGAATGTGGTCCAGGTTCCTTTCTTCCGGTTTGAAAATCTGCCCGACATTTCGCTCACCCCCTTTCGTACAGATTGTCGGGGGATACTATATCATAGAATCTTGATATTGCAATAGTTACTTAGGAAGCTTACTTGAACTGAATTTCGGAAAGGGTACCGCTTACTAAGAGGTTATTTACAAACCACGAGAATTCTGCTATAGTTGTTGTGCAAAGTACTTATTCTGTGGAAGAATAGTCGGACTTCTCCAATACTTAAATTTGCAAAACAACGGTTAACAAAAACACACATGAGCACAGGAACAATCAAGACATTAGTCGCGGACAAGGGTTTTGGCTTCATCGCAGCTGATGACCAGAAACCTGGCGATAAGGATCTATTCTTCCACAAAGAATCTCTGGTTGGGGTGAATTACGAAGACCTCAAGCAGGGCGACAAAGTATCCTACGCTGTAGAGGCGTCAGACCGAGGGCCGAAAGCGGTCAGCGTAAAGCGAGTCTAACTCTCTGCAATTATAAAAGGACCCACCCGGGTCCTTTTATAATTCGGTCAGCTCTTTGCATTTTCTTTACTTTTCTCTTTCGGACTGCTATTTTTGTCTCGAGGTGAGAGGGGGAATTAACGTATGGACATACAAGAACTCATCAAGGAGTTTCGATCGCGATTGACGCTTCCGGACCAGAAAGCCGCCCGGCCGTTTCTTCTTGGCATCGTCGGTCAACTTGGTTCCGGCAAGAGCACCCTGGCGCGGATGCTTGCTGCAAGGTTGCCAGGAAGTATTGTTCTCCGAGCTGACTCGGCACGGTTCTTGCTCAAGGAGCGGGGGATGTCGTGGGGCGACAACGTGCGGGCTCTCGTGCGTGACGTTGCCGAAGGCCTCGTGAAAGACGGCTATGGGGTCATCCTCGATGGTTCCAACGCAGAAGTGAAAGAGCGCGAACAGAATGCCGAGCTCGCCCTGCGTCTGGGTATCCCCATTTACTACGTACGCATCAGAGCGTCTCTCGAAGTTTGTCGCGAGCGCCTGAAAGCAAAGTACGACGATTCGACATGGGTATCGAGCTTTGAGCGCTTTCGCGTCAATACCACCGAGAAGATGCTTGCCAATCTCGAAGAGCGGCGGGCGCTACACGACTCGCTCAAAGACGAAGATATCATGGGTCTTGTCGGCACAGTAAGCAACGATAGGGGACGAGTTGAGCTCGAGCGTCAAACGGAGTCAGTAGCCAAACACATCATCGAAGTGCTCGCTTGAGAGCGAGCGTGGGCCGACGCGTGTTGCGTCGGCCTTTTTCATTCTTCCTATTTTGGTATTCTTGAGAGAATGAAATACTGGTTCGTCATTGTTCTCGTAGCAATCGGCGCATCGTCATTTTGGATTTTAGGCGCGACACATAGATCGCGCGAGATTTCTGTTCAAGGCGAAGAGCCGTTGCCATCGCGTAATGCCACATCGCGCACCAAAGAGAACACGATGATTTTTGTCGGCGACGTGATGCTCTCTCGTTCTGTCGGCGCGTTGATGGAACAGAAAGGAGATTATACATTTCCATTTCTCAACATTGCAACATTTTTACGGAATGCGGATCTGACATTCGCGAACTTGGAAAATCCCATTTCTTCAGGAGGCGTGAAGGTGGGGAGCATCTATTCATTTCGAGCCGATCCACGCGTGGTAGAAGGGCTCAAATTCGCTGGAATTGACGTGGTTTCTATTGCCAATAACCATATGTGGGATTATGGCCGCCAGGCCTTCGTAGACACGCTGTATAACCTCACCAACGCAGGTATTGGATATGTGGGAGGGGGATATAGCTTTGCAGAGGCGCACGAGGGCATTACGAGGGAAATAAACGGCACAAAGGTCACACTGCTTGCGTATACCGATCTTCTCTCGAAACAAGTAGCCGCGACACACGATGCGGCGGGAGTTTCTTTTCTCGATGTAGAACAAATGAAGAGAGACATCGCGCTAGCAAGAAATAAAAGCGATATTATTGTTGTTTCGTTTCATTGGGGCGAAGAATATCAAACGGCGCATAACCTCAAGCAAGGACACATTGCCAAGGCGGCTATTGATGCTGGCGCGGATCTCATCGTCGGCCATCATCCTCACGTGGCACAAGAGGTCGAGGAGTATCAGGGTAGGTGGATTGCGTATAGTTTAGGTAACTTTATATTTGATCAGAGCTTTTCTAAGGCGACTATGCAGGGTTTGGCGCTTGTCGTCACCATTTCTGATGGAAAAATATCCGAGGTGGTATCACAGCTAATTCTTATCTCCAATAGTTACCAGGCACAGCTCCCGTAAGAGATGGTATCAGGGGTCAAAAGGGCGTATTGTGAGAAGTGAAAGGTGCGAAGTTGGTGAAAATAAATGACAAGCGAAAAAGAGGGGATTTTTGACCCCTCTTTTTTAGTTCATTTTTGGGTATTTTTTCGAGTGTTGATGGGGCTGATAGAGTCCAAAAAAATAGGAGGGCTAAAACGGCATTGTTTTTCCTTATTATCTAGCTATCTGTGCATAACCATGTTTTCTCCAAATAATATACTATGGTAGTATATCAGTGTTAATACCTAGCGTTGTTCACATGACAAAAAAAGAAACCCATTATACCCAGAAATATCGTAAAAATATTGCCCTTGATATGCGGAAAAAGGGGTTCTCATATTCTGAGATTGAAAACCGCCTCGACGTCGCCCGATCGACCCTTTCCCTCTGGTTAAAAAACATCAGATTAACACCGGAGCAGGAGCAACGGTTATGGTCCAAACGTTCGGACGTCGCTCGAGCTAATGCGCAAAAGAAAAAGTTGCGTACCGAAGAGCTCATCGCGTCTGTTCGTGAATCATCCGCGAAAGCAATTCAGAAAATTTCTCCTCGCGAACTCTGGCTCCTCGGCGTGACGCTGTACTGGCGTGAGCGTTTTCTCCGAGACAATGAGGGCGATATACGAAAGGGCGTGCGATTTACGACGTCGGATGATCATCTCGCACAGCTATTCTTGAAGTGGCTGTTTGAAATTGGCAAGCTGGAGCGCGACGAAATCATCTTTGATATCTTTGTTGAAAAAGGCAGATTAGAAGGCGTTGTTGAGCACTGGTCTCATGTTACTGGATTCCCACAGAAATATTTTACTCGGATTTACTTCCTTAAACGTAAGGCCCGCGCCATTAAAAGAATACGCACTTCACTCAAACCATACTTTGGTTTATTGAGAATACGCGTGCGAGCAAGCTCTGCGCTCGCAAGGCAAATAGCCGGTTGGATCGTCGGGATACAAGACGCTATCAAATAACATGGAGACGTCCAGACAGGGGCTTACACCTGTATCATATAATGTAAGAAAGCTCTCCCCATTATTCTCTCGCTATATTAGGAGGAGTATTAGGGGTAGTATCAAGATGTTGGGATGTTGGGCAACGGTATCCGATAACTTATCTTTTATGAACATTGATACAGGACGATTACCAAAGGTTCATACTAGGATATAGAATCATTAGAAATGATGAGCCCCCACTTGTTATGGGGGCTCATGGCCCTAGGCGATGCTCTTGAGGCACTGTCGAAGCTCTTGTACCTGCAGGAGCTTCTCTTGGCGTCCGTGGACGGGGTACTGTTGGTTCTCCGAGTTGCCAGCTCTTTTTTCGGACAGGAGCTCTTCTTCATCGTTTTTTAGAAGCTCAAGAACTGGACTTATGTTGCCCGCAAAGAGATGTGTGAGCGCGCATGCATTTCGAAAGCCTTTGTTGCGAAGCGTGTTAACTTGCTCGGCCGCCCGCTGTAGCTCGTCCCGATTCCACCAGTGGCGCATGCGGCGAATGAACTGATGCCACTTCAGTGGTTCGTTCACGAGATCTCTGTCTTCGAGCACACTGAGATGTTCGATGAGAGCGGTGAATTGTGCAGCAAGTTCTTCACCACGTTCTTGAAGATACTTTCTGGCCTCGCTCAAGACGAGTCGCCTTGCCTCCATCGTCATTGCGTCCTCCTTTGAATGTCGAGTGTATTCCTTCGCAGGGCGTAGGTCAAGTTTTGACGCACTCTATATTTTGCTAGAATGATACCCATGAACCAACAAATGATCCGGAGGGTTATCGGCATTGCGATCCTTGTCACGGCGATATTCTATTGGCCGGAGATTCGCGGCATACTGCCGGCGATTCGTCCTGCGCTTTCTCCGTCCCCGCTCTCGACTACATCGCCGCAAGGGACTTCTCTTACTCCAGGCAACACGACAGGATATCCGCTGACAATTCCCGAGGGAACGATGCTGGAAACTTTTGCGCGCGATGTTGCCGGCGCACGCGTGATGGTATTCGATACACTCGGCAATCTATGGGTCAGTCAGACATCAGAGGGGACAATCTCACTTGTCGAAATAAAAAATGGACAAGTTATGCGCCAGAGTATTGTTTTTAAAAATTTGCGCAAACCGCACGGACTCGCATTTGATCCCGACGATCCGTTTGTACTCTACATTGCCGAAGAGCATCGCATCTCTCAGGTGCGTGTCTACTCGGAGGGACAGCTAGAAAAAATTGTTGACCTGCCGTCGGGCGCCGGACACTTCACGCGCACCATCGCATTTGGTCCCAGCGCCACAGGACAACCCGAGCGTCTCTACGTCTCCATCGGCTCTTCATGCAACGTATGTAACGAAACGGATAATCGCCGCGCAAAAATATTTACCATGAAAAAAGATGGGAGTGATTTTAAAGAGTATGCACGCGGACTTCGTAACAGTGTATTTTTTACCTGGCATCCGGCAACCGCTGAACTTTGGGCAACCGATAACGGAAGGGACAACCTGGGAGACAATCTTCCCCCGGACGAAATTAATATCATCAAGCAAGGAAAAAATTATGGATGGCCCATCTGTTACGGTGACAATGTCCATGATACGCAATTTGATAAAAACACGTACATACGCAATCCGTGTGAGGAGCCGACAGAAATTCCTGCCTATATAAACATCCCCGCACATTCGGCCGCATTGGGATTGGCGTTTGTTCCTTCGCAAGGCGGATGGCCGAGTGACTGGCAGAATGATTTGCTCGTGGCATATCACGGTTCATGGAATCGGAGTGTGCCAACGGGATACAAAATTGCACGGTTCGATCTTAACCGGACCGGCAGTGTGGTACTCAGTAGCCAGGATTTTATTTCCGGATGGTTGGCAAAAAGCGGAGGACGGGTCTATGGCCGCCCCGTGGGCATCACGCCTGGACCCGACGGAGCTCTCTATATTTCTGACGACAAAGCGGGACTCGTCTACCGCTTGCGCTACGTCGGACCGTAATCTCTGTACTTTTCCTGTTGTTCGTGCTATAATTATATTGTCGTTGTCACCATCAAGGAGGAAGGGTGCGAAAGATTTGGAAAGCCGGCAAGACAGCACTCAAATATGGGTTGCTTCTTGCGACGGTTGGCGTAGCCGGCATCGCGGCCAAGCAGGCATACGATCGCTACAAGCGGAGCAAGCGATGACGAAAGAAAAAGCACTTCCAACCCTCGACGAGATCGAGACGGTCTTGGCCGAGGCGCTCGGTACGGTGCGACGGGACGAGCTGTGCCTGGGTCCCCGGTGCTTGAGCGGTCTCTTTCTCAACCGACTGGATTCGGGAAAAAGGGTCCAAGGGGCGCTGAAGAGTCTGGGGTGCGATCCGGAGGCCGTCGCCGGCGAGATTCGGCAACTTCTGAATGTTCCGGGTTTCGTCATTTCGGAGCAAGGATTCGGGCCCCACTGCGTTTCTTTCGGTGTACTTGCGCTGGGTGCATACGCCGTACTGGAGACGGCTTCCGGGGAAAAGCGCGCAGTTTCGTAGAGCTCTTCGTGGTCGGACCGAAAGGCCCAGGCGTAACACCCCTGGGCCTTGTTTTATAGCTGTTGATATGTGAAGGGTGTTGATATGCTACAATAGACAGTGATGATAAAGAGGGCTAAACTCGCGGGTGAGATGTTGAAAATTGCCACAGATAAACCCAAAGTTGGGACCGACATAGAACGATTTTATTTTCTCTTCGCATTGGGAGTGGCGCTTATCGCCGGAGAACTGGTGTGGTGGCAAGCCAAAAGCGCCAACGACTACCTTATTGAATACGATGCCGCGGCAATCTATACCACAGTATACGATCGCGATAAAAGGGATCTTGTTAGAATTGAAGCCGAGCTCGAGGCGATGGAAGCAGAAGTAGGACAGTTTGTTGAGGAACAGGACGTCGTCCCGGAGTAGGTAAGCGCTCCAGAGACACTACAGGACCCCCAGAAGGGGGCTTTTCTTTTTGAGAACCGGCGAGGTTCGAAATCTCGAGATAGCAATTCGAGGGATATTCCATATTGATAGCGATGCCTTTCTCGTTTACACTTCGGGCATGACAGACAAGAAACTCGAATTGCGCGCCCAGAAAATCAGGAAAATACTCCCCATTCTCAAGAAGCTGTATCCATCCCCAAAAACGGCCTTACATTATAGTACGCCGTGGGAGCTGATGGTGGCGGTGCAATTATCGGCACAGTGTACGGATAAGAAGGTAAACGAGATAACGCCCAAGCTATTTAAGAAATACAAGAAACTGGAAGAGTATGTGCGCGCCAATCCGCGCGAGTTTGAAAAGCATATCTACCAGACGGGATTCTACAAGAACAAAACAAAAAATATCTTAGCGGCGGCAAGGGCAGTCAAAGAAAAGTGGAATGGTACATTGCCGCGCACGATGGCGGAACTCATAACGATTCCGGGAGTCGCACGCAAAACGGCAAATGTGATTTTGGGGGAACTCTATGGCGTGTCGGAGGGCATTACCGTGGATACCCACGTGCGACGGCTTGCACAGCGCTGGGGGTTAACTGACCACCAAGATGCAGTGAAGATTGAGCGCGATCTCATACACCTGGTGCCGAAGAAAGAGTGGCTGTTGTTTGGTCATCGGGTGACGTACTACGGACGCGAATATTGTTCGGCAAAAAGGCACAACCATGAGAAATGTCCGATCCCTGACGGGCTTAGCGCATAGAGCGTAGAGCTTAGAGCGAAAGACAGGAGCTCATTATGCGACTTACACCACAGAAAATTCAGAAGTTTCGGCAAGTTGTTTGGGAGCACTACAAAAAACATGGCAGAGATTTACCGTGGCGGCGCACAAAAGATCCCTATCACATACTTGTGTCAGAAATTATGCTCCAGCAGACGCAAGTTGATCGTGTTATTCCCAAATATGAGCTATTTCTAAAAAAATTTCCGACGTTGCAACATTTACATAAGGCATCAGTAGCAAACATACTCAAAACATGGCAGGGACTGGGATACAATCGGCGAGCGCTGGTGCTCAAGAACATTGCAGCGCAACTACAAGGACGCAGTATCCCGCGAGATACCGAACAACTCGAGCAATTACCCGGCATTGGGCGCTATACTGCAGGGGCGATTGCCATGTTTGCATATAATAGGAAGGGGATTTGCCTCGAAACCAATATCCGACGGGTGTTTTTGCATCATTTCTTTCCCAATTCCGCAAACGTATCGGATGAACGGTTAATTCCCTACATCCAGCAGACACTGCCGGCGCGCAATGTGCGCACCTGGTACTGGGCACTGATGGATTACGGTGCATGGCTTGCTAAACACGTCGCCAATCCCAACCGCCGGAGTGCGCAGTACCACGTACAGGCACGGTTTGATGGTTCGGTGCGGCAAGTGAGGGGACATATTTTAAAATTATTGGTTGCCAAATCAGAACTGTCACGAAAAGATCTTGTGCGGACGTTTGGTCGCGATGTGCGTATGGCGCCGGCGCTGGCGGGACTGGTACGCGATGGTTTGATTAAGGAGACAAAACAGCATATTGTACTGGCATGATTACCTACGAAGATTTTGCGAAGATAGAATTGCGGGTGGCCAAGATTACCGTAGCCGAACGTATTGAAGGTTCGGAAAAACTTTTGAAATTATCCGTGGTGGTAGGAGACCAAGCACGGCAGATTGTCGCAGGCATCGGCAAATCATACGAACCGGAAGCATTGATAGGCAAAGAAATTATTATTGTAGCCAATCTTGAGCCGCGGACCTTCACCCTTCGACACGGCTCAGGGCAAGTGGTCTTAGAGAGTCAGGGGATGCTGTTGGCGGCCAGTGATGATGCGGGACCCGTACTTTTGATCCCAGACCGAGAAGTTGAAGCAGGGGCAACGATACGATGACCAATATTCACCAGCGTATTGATCAGTTGCGCGCCACAAAGTTTCAAAAATCCGTGTGGCATTTCACCGCGATCATCCCGCAAGGGAAAACTGCTACCTACGCGCAAGTGGCTATTGCGATAGGTCATCCAAAAGCGGTACGAGCCGTGGGGAACGCGCTCAATCGCAACCCGCTGGCTCCCGAGGTGCCGTGCCACCGTGTTATTCGGAGTGGTGGGGCGGTTGGAGGATTTGCGAGCGGAATAAAAAAGAAGTTGCAATTATTGCGATCCGAGGGTTATCATCTTAGCAATAAAAGGTAATGCTTCGGGGTCCTGCCCCTCCTCACCCCGTAGGTGCTCGGTACTGCTGTACTGCGCGTCTCCGGGGTCCCCAGTCGGGTCACCCCTCGCAAATAAAAACTATGGTTAAAATCGGAGAAAAAGCACCTGACTTTTCCAAGGTGAAAGCGTATCGCAACGGGCGGTTTGTGGACATCAGTTTACACGACTATAAAAGGAAGTGGGTCGTGCTATTTTTCTACCCGAGGGATTTTACATTTGTATGTCCCACGGAAATACGCGAATTCTCACGGCTTGAGCATGAATTCGAGAAATGCCACGCCGTGATTCTTGCGGCGTCCACCGATAGCGAGTATTCGCATAAAGCATGGTTTGAAAAGGATTTGCCAGAAGTGGAATATCCAATCCTTGCCGACACCACCCAGGAACTTTCCCGTGCCTACAATGTACTGGGCGCCGATGGTGCGAGCCAGCGGGGAACATTTATTATTGACCCCGAAGGCGTTCTGCGATGGATGGTCATTTCTGATAACTCGGTGGGCCGTTCAGTCAAAGAAGTGCATCGCTCCCTGCAGGCCCTGCAAACTGGCGAATTGTGTCCTGTTGAGTGGGAAGCTGGCGCAAAAACATTGGGTAAGGCATAATTGAACTGTATGGCAACCGCACACAATACCCCGCGTGACGTGTTTTTGTATCTGCTGGCGATCGTCGCACTTGTGATGACGGCGGTTAATCTCGGGACGCTTCTGTTTCAGTTCATCAATCTCTATGTGCCCGATGCGCTTGCGCACGAGACATTCTATCGCGAGGGAAGCTACGGTACCATTCGCTGGACGGTAGCAACGCTTGTCATCGTTTTCCCGGTGCTGGTGTGGGTGTGGCGTTTTCTCCGCCGTGATATTGCACAATTTCCTGAAAAAAGAGAACTCAAAATTCGCAAGTGGCTTTTATACCTGACGTTATTTGTCGCGGGTGTCGTGGTTATCGGTGACCTCATCGCATTGGTCTACAACTTTTTACAGGGCGAACTAACTACGCGATTCGGTCTCAAAATAGTGACCGTGTTCGCGATAGCGGGATCTATTTTCTGGCACTATCTCGGAGAGCTTCACGGCAGAGCGGGAGAAACATCACACCGGCTGTTTATATGGCTGGTAGCTGTCGTGGTGGCCGTATCGGTAGTTAGTGGATTTGCGGTGGCGGGGTCACCGATGTCACGGCGCACCGCGCGCTTTGATGAACAACGTGTGATGGATCTCCAGTCCATTCAGTGGCAAATTGTGTCGTTCTGGCAAGGCAAGACGCGCTTGCCCGGAGATCTTGAAGAATTGCGCAACGATATTTCCGGATATGTGGCGCCGCAGGATCCGGTAACCGACCAAGGGTACGGATATCAAACAACGAGCTCGCTCTCGTTTCGGCTTTGTGCCCAGTTTCAGACCGATACGTCGGCCGACACCGTGCCCAAGCCGGCAGCGCCGCGTGAATGGGGTCAGAATTGGGTGCACCCCGCGGGAGAGTATTGTTTCACTCGCACGATTGACCCCCAACTCTATCCGCCGTTGGACAAAGCCGCACCCGTGCGTTAAACTCGCCCTACGCGTATGACAAGGCATCATCTTTCCTTGGTAGTGCTGGCCGTGCTGATGATCGGTGCGGGACTCTTTTTTGCCAAAACCACAAGTGAAAAAGCAAGCGTGACATTTACCACCGGCAGTGCCAACGACACAGCAAAATCACCCACGCCCTCCACGGTCCGATTGGAAGGCGGGCTTACCTATCAAGACCTCGTCGTAGGTACGGGTACCGAGGCGCGCACTGGCGACATCATTGCGGCGCATTATCTCGGAACTCTGACAAACGGGACGAAATTTGACAGCTCATATGATCGCGGACAACCGTATCAATTTGTTCTTGGCGGTGGGATGGTTATTCGAGGTTGGGATATCGGTATTGTCGGCATGAAGGTGGGCGGAAAACGCAAACTGGTCATTCCGCCGGCACTAGCATACGGAGATAGGGAAGTGGGCAATGGTCTCATCCCCGCAAACTCAACGCTTATTTTTGAAGTCGAACTCGTAGCGGTCCAGCGTCCGAAATAGGAGACGGTAGATAAAGGTTATAAGCTGTGGATAACTTTTTCACAGCAGGGGAGGGAAGCGAACAACGGGAAGCCCCCGTTGTTGTAGTATGTGGGTTAAAAATAGGTGCCGTTATTGTGGTATCGTAAGCGCACACAACACCATTCCGCACTTCCCCGTCCCCTCTTTATTTTTTGAAATGCCGGCGGGATATTATTGCGCGGCGTGTTGTCCTGATAAAAGAAACATGATAGCGTCCTTGAAATACCATGTCGGTATCTCAAGACGATCTCATCTCCCGTCTCAACGATTTTCTTTTTACGCTTGCGCGAGCGGCGGCCTCAGTGAAAGATAACGTGTGGGCGCAGGCACTCATGGGTCATGGAGAGCGCATCGTACAGTTGGTGACTCGCGCTTCGGCTGATTCCGTGCGTTTGGCGCTTTCCCTCAATGCTGTCGACGAGTTACTACGCTTGATGCCGCGCGCGCTGGCCGACTACAAGCTTGTGCTCCACGCGCGAAAGGCGGGGTTGGCAATGCGCTATGCACTTCTGCCACCATTGGAGAATTCCAAGTTCCAGCATCGTCCGGATGGTTCGACTGGCGAATCTGGTTTGGATCGTGAGGTTGCCAAGCCGTCTGCGATGAGCAAAAATAAGGAAGCAATCCTCAATTTTATCCGGAGGACCCAGCGCGCACGCGCTAAAGATATTGTAGATAGTTTTCATGGTCTTTCCCAGCGCACCGTCAAGCGCAATCTCAAGGAACTGATTATGAGCGGGAGGGTACAGAAGCGATCAGAGCACAAGGCGGTTTATTATTTTGCTATTGATTTAAATTAAGACGACATTGTGAATATCCGAGTCCTCACCCTTGGTATTGCGGCGATTACCCTTGTGTTGACAGTGGTATTTGTCCGGCAAGGAGAAACGCAAGACCTTGCAGCCACAATTAGCAACCAGGAGTCACCATCTTCCACCGAGATACCCGAGGTGACACCCATGGTGACAAAGCAAAGATTGGTGACATTGTCACCAACCGTATCGGTGTCACCCAAAATGTCACCATCCGCATTGGTGACATTGTCACCAAGGACAACGGTGTCACCATCACCGACACCAAAGAAAGCTATTGTATCTAATTCCCCGCTTATTTCCTTATCACCAACCATTTCCGTGTCACCATCCCCGTTGGTGTCACCATCACCGACACCAACCGTGTCACCAACGGTAAGTTTGTCACCATCACCAACGTCCCCTCCATCAGTGGGTTCCTTGGTAATCAATGAAATCGCATGGATGGGGACGGAAGCACAAGCAAATGACGAATGGCTGGAACTCTATAATTCAAGTTCGCAGGTGATTAGTATTGATGGTTGGAAGTTGCTTATTGTCGGTGATAACGCTATTAACCTCTCTGGTGTTGTTTCTCCACACGGATATCATCTGCTAGAGCGCACCAGCGGCAGTACGGTAAGCGATGTTACTGAGGATTATGCCGGTTCTTTTGGCAGATATGGCCTCAATAATGCAGGAGAAACGCTTACTCTCGTTGATGGCGCAGGTACTGTTATTGACGAGGTCGACTGCAAGAACGGCTGGTTTTCTGGTTCTGGTGTGAAAGGAGGTCCTACTATGGAGCGCAAGAATCCGAACGAACTCGGCAACGATCCGGCTAACTGGGCCACTTTCAATGGCTTAACTGGGGTTGCTCACGATGCGGCGAATAACTCCATTTTAGGCACCCCGCGAGCCAGAAATAGCGTCGCAGGCAATTAAATCGCCGTTTTCCGAGGATTATCCACAATTTTGCTATTGTAGCGTATCTCGGCACCGTTTATAATGTTGGAAAGTGCTGATATGCGGACTTGTTAATATGTTTTGGCGGGAAACAAGGAAAATGTTGACTTTTCCAGCCCGTTTGCTAGGATTACCAAACATAAAAGCCCGGAATCAGTGGCCCATAATAAGCGTTGTGGGAAGCAGAAAAATCATGAAAATACGTCACAAGGACTAACAAAGTAACCAATTTAGCGTTTGGTTGCTTTTGTGTGTCTGGCGACTGGACAATTCACCTCTGGGCTCGGCGCGTAGAGGTGAGCAGTTCAGGAAAGAACGTTAAAAATCAGGAGATACTGAAAGAAAACAAGATAGAAATTCTGAAAAGGAAGATTCTTACGTTTGAGAGTTCCTGAACCATCGACAGGCATACGATCCTGCATCCGGTCGAAACAATGCAGTGCGTGTATCCGTGTCGAGGTTCTGCCCGGTGCTCGTTAAGGGGATCGGGCTATATGGAAAAAAGTAAGTACGTAATCATAATTCTGTATATGCGCGGAGTACCATGCGCCGCAAGGCGCGACAGTGCATCGCCGTATATATAGGAATACATTAAGAATTCAACATGAGTAAAGTATCACGACGGACTCTCCAGAATCTGCACAGGACTCTGGCAGTCCTTACAGCCGTAACGACAGTCCTGTCGTTGGCAGGCGTGCTAGTGCTTGATGCACAAAATGCACAAGCGGCACGTCCCGCTGATTACGGTTTAACAGAAGGCGATACGGTGAGCGCAGCCGGGACCAATGATCCCGATGTGTACATCGTCAATGAACAGGGTTACAAGCGTTTGTTCTTGAATCCTGTCATCTTCGGCTTTTATGGCCACCTCGGCGGATTCGCTGCGGTTAAGACCATTTCAGCTACAACTCGGGATGCCTTCCCGACCTCCGGCTTGTTCCGAAACTGTGAAACCAACGATCAGAAGGTATACGGTTTCGTTTCGACCGGTGAAGACACGGGTTATCTGAAGTGGGTCAACACTTCCGGTTCCCAGGCAGTTGCTGATGATGCAAACTTCTTCAATAAGGTGTTCTGCATCAACAACAATGAATATGCTTGGTACAGCAAGAGCTCTGACTACTTCACTTCGGTGACGCAGGTTCCGAGCTATGTACGCGTCGCTGGTTCCCCCGCTCCGGTTGCCGGTGCTATCACCGTCAGCTTGGACTCGGCGAACCCAGTGGCCTCTACCACCACAATCAACGCCCAAGGAGTTGAATATCTCCGCGTGCGTTTGACGGGGTCCGGTACGGTCAGTTCCGTCACCGTGAAGAGGACCGGCGCAGGTTCTGTTGATGACTTCGACAACGTGTACGTCTATGACGGCGCACGCCGCTTGGTGTCTGGCAAGACGCTCAGTTCATCCGCGGGTGAGGCGACCTTCAACAACCTGAACCTTGCGGTGAGCGGCTCCAAGACCCTTTCGGTGGTTGGCGACCTTTCCGCAACGGCGGGTAACGTCAACGCATTCCAGGTGACGGCAATGACTCTCTCTGCGGGTACCGTAGGAGGTCTTCCGGTTGTCGGAAACAACATGACCGTTTCCGGAGCAAGTTCCGGTACGGTCACGCTGGCAAAGACCGGTTCCATCGGCAACCCGAACGCCGGACAGCAGGATGCCCAGCTTTCAGAGTTCAAGCTTTCGGCCAACACCGAAGCCGCTTCTGTGAAGCGCATCCAGATATTGCAGGGCGGTACGGTCAAGCCGGGCGATATCTCTGACCTTAAGCTGAAGACAGGCACCAGCGAATGGTCAGGAACCATTGACAGCGCTGGATATGCGGTCTTTGACATGGGTTCCGGGTACACCATCGCTAAGGGCGCCAATTCCATCTTCAAGGTATATGGCGACATAGCCGGCAAGAAAGACGAGACCATTAAGTTCTACTTCGAGTATGCAACGGATATTCTGGCGATAGGCGACCAGTACGGCTATGGCATGGCGGCAACTATTACTGATTTGGATGCCGTAGCCGACGCCCATGCACTTACGCTTCAGGGCGGCGTCTTCACCGTAACCTTTGCCGGCCCGACGGCGTCTAATGTCGGTACCGACACCGAAGACACGGTCTTCCTGCGCTTCACGATGTCTGCCGCAAGCAACATTGAGGTCAAGAAGCACCGCTTTCTCATCGCCACCGACAAGGGCGGCGACGGCACATGGGATGACTTCGTAGTCGCGACGAGCACGAGCATCGCGGATATTGATGATATTAAGGTCATCAATGAGGCAACGAACGCTGTGCTCATCGGTCCTGTTGACGGCAGTGCCTTCAATGAGATTGCTGCTACGGACGGCAATGGCGAGAACCCAGCCGGAACCGATGAAGCCGCGATGAATACCTTCACTGATGTTATTGAACTGTCCGCCGGACAGACGATAACCGCGAAGGTCACCGGAGATGTGAAGATCTCCAACACGCGCACCGGTTCGGCGCTCGTGTCCGGTTCAAAGATAGCCTTTGGTATTGAGGACTACTCCGATAACGTGGGTGTCACGGAGCTGAAATACTCCGGTACCAACACCCAGTTGGCCGCCGCTGACATTGTGCCAAACGCCAATGTCTATGGCCCGACGCTTACCTTGCAGTCATCCAGCTTGACGCTTGGCCTGGCCTCTAACCCGGCCGACCAGACGGTCGTCAAGGGGACCCAGAACGTTGATGTCGTAGGCATCACCTTCCAGGCATCGGATGCTTCCGCC
>ERZ1292629.1385-Hain-H43-01um-R1-1385-length-23740-cov-32_pt1 | contig 23740 bp, 26 predicted proteins | sample MGYA00564399_ERZ1292629 | MGnify/ENA primary metagenome ERZ1292629 (study PRJEB36523, sample SAMEA6512636) | groundwater metagenome | collected 2019-01-08 | study: AquaDiva: Metagenomics assemblies of 32 groundwater samples | reverse complement strand
CCGTGCGTATTCTCCATAAGCCGACCAATCTCTCTGTGCACATCTCCAGCGAGCGCAGCCAGCTCGCCAACCGCGAGAAGGGGATGGAGCTCCTGAAGGCGAAAATATTTGCGAGACAAGAAGCCGAGCGAGAGGCAGAGGCAAAGGGCCGTTCTATCGCCTCCACTACCGCCAACGAGTGGGGGAGCCAGATACGCTCCTACGTCCTCCACCCATACAAGATGGTTAAGGACCACCGCACTAATCACGAATCCTCCAACCCAGACAAGGTTTTGGAGGGCGACCTGGACGACTTTATAGACGCATCAGCCGCGAGTGGGGTACAATAGAGAACGACAATGATTTATTTTGATAAAGTTACCAAGAGATACGACGGGAATGGGCCCGCGCTTGAGGACATCACTCTCTCTATCGCCCCTAAAGAGTTCGTCTCTATCGTCGGCCACTCGGGCGCGGGTAAGACTACTTTATTGAAATTATTGCTGGCTGAAGAGCGTCCCACAGACGGGACGGTTTTTTTTGAATCAATTAACGTCAACGACCTTCCAAGCTCCGCTCTTCACCACTACCGCCGGCGCATCGGTATGGTCTTCCAAGATTTTCGCCTTATACCGAACAAGACCGCATACGAGAACATCGCCTTCGCTATGGAGGCGGTCGGGCGTACTGACGACGAGATTAAGAGCGACGTGCCGTACATTTTGGAACTGGTGAACCTCTCCGATAAGGCGCTCCACTTCCCAAGCCAGCTCTCCGGCGGAGAGAAACAGCGCATCGGAATCGGCAGAGCGATAATCAATCAGCCTGACTTGATCGTCGCCGACGAGCCGACGGGGAACCTGGACCCAATCAATACTTACGAAGTTGTTGAAATATTGAAGAAGATAAACGAGCTAGGCACCACGGTTATCATCACGACCCACAACAAGGGCGTGGTAGACGCCATAGGCAAACGCGTTATCACCATTGACAGGGGGAAAATGGTGCGTGATGACGCAGAAGGTAAATACATACTATAATAGGCTGATATGGAATGGATGCTCATAAAGAGAGTTCTCACAAGCGGTTGGAAAAATTTCGCGCGAGGCGGCGCGGTCTCTACGGCGACCGTACTTATAATGGTCGTTACGCTTTCAATAATCGGCTCGTTAATCTTTCTCTCCGCCCTGCTTTCCTTCACGCTGGATGCGGTTAAAAATAAAGTTGACATATCGGTCTACTTTGTGACTCAGGCGAGCGAGATGGATATTCTCGCCGTGAAAGACAAGCTTGAAAAATTGCCGCAAGTAAAAGAAGTCGTTTATACCTCCGCGGATGAGGCTCTCGCCGCCTTCCGTTCTCGGCATGCGAGCGACCAGCTGACCCTACAGGCGCTTGACGAAATCGGAGGGAATCCGCTGGACGCCTCGCTGTCTGTTAAAGCCAAAGACCCTTCCGAATATGAGAATATAGTGAGCTTTCTTGAAGCGTCTCCGGCTCTCTCCGTAGGCGGTTCGTCCATAATTGACCGCATCAATTACGCGCAAAACAAAGAGGTCATTGACCGTCTCTCGCTAGCGATACGCGCGACGCGCGAAATCGGTTTCGCAGTGGTAATTCTCTTCGCGATTGCGTCAATCCTTATCGCCTTCGCGACCGTTCGCCTCGCCATCTACACTTCAAAGGACGAGATAGGAGTGATGCGCCTTGTCGGCGCCAGTAACTCGTATATTCAGGGACCTTTTATTATCACTGGCGTTGTCACGGGAGTTATTGCGGCGATTATCGTCCTGCTTCTCCTCATACCCTTAACTTGGTATGCGGGTTCCAAGACCGTTGGCTGGTTCGGAGGCTTTAATCTCGCGAGCTACTACGCCGGTCATTTCCCGCTCATCTTCGCAATACTGATGGGCTCCGGCGTCCTGCTCGGCGCTGTCGCATCTGTGTTCGCTATCCGCAGATATTTGAAGGTCTAGTTCAGTATGGCAAAAGAAGGTCACAAATACATATTCGTACTCGGCGGGGTGATGAGCGGAGTGGGTAAGGGAGTCGTCACGAGTTCAGTAGGTCTCCTTCTTCAGCAGAAAGGGTATCCTGTAAATCTGGTGAAAGTTGACCCATATTTGAATGTAGATGCAGGGACAATGAATCCGACAGAACACGGCGAAGTGTTCGTACTCCGAAGCGGTATGGAGACTGACCAGGATATGGGCAATTATGAGCGATTTCTGGGGCGCGACCTCACAAACGAAGATTACATGACGAGCGGGATGGTGTACCAGTCGGTTATCGCGCGCGAGCGCGCTCTCGGATACGGCGGGAAATGCGTTGAAGCGATTCCGCATGTGCGCGACGAGATACTCCGTCGCGTTGAAGCCGCCTCCTCTTATAACGGTAGCCGTATTTCAGTCGTTGAGATTGGAGGTACGATTGGCGACTTCCAAAATGCTCTTTTTATAGATGCAGCACGCGTTTTAAAAATGAAATATCCGGACGATGTTCTATTCGTAATGGTGTCGTACCTTCCGACTCCGGGGACTCTCGGCGAGATGAAGACAAAGCCCACTCAAATGGCAGTGCGAGACTTAAATTCGTTTGGCGTACAGCCGGATTTCATAGTTGCTCGTTCTAAAGAGCCCGTGGACGATAAGCGCAAGGAGAAGTTGGCTGTCTCTTGTAGTGTACGGCACGATCGAATTATCTCCGCGCCGGACATAGATAGCATTTATGAAGCGCCACTCAACTTTGAGAAAGATAAGCTAAGCGACGCGCTTTTAGACGCGCTTAAATTACCAGAGAAGAGGAGGGCGTCATTGTCTGCGTGGAAGAAGTTCGCCATTGCTGCCACAAATACTAAAGCGCCGGAGATTAATATCGCAATAGTAGGTAAGTATTTTGATACTGGCGACTTCGTACTAGCTGACGCCTATCTTTCGGTCATTGAGGCAATCAAATTTTCCGCGGCGAAGTTGAAACGCAAAGCGAACATCACGTGGGTAAATTCAAAAAATCTTGAAACCGGCGGTGTCAAAGGCGCCGTCACCCTCGCGAAATATCACGGCATCATCGTCCCGGGAGGGTTCGGCGAGAGCGGAATAGAGGGGAAGATAAAGGCGATTCAGTTTGCCCGCGAGAAGAAGATACCTTATTTCGGCCTATGTTACGGCATGCAGTTGATGGTGATTGAGTATGCGAGGAATGTGCTTAAACTTAAGAACGCGCACACGACCGAGATACAGAAAAACTCGGAAGATCCTGTGGTTGACGTGATGCTGGAGCAGAAAAAGCATCTCGCAGATAATAAATACGGCGGAACAATGAGGCTCGGCTCTTATCCGGCCTATCTGAAGAAAGGAACTATGGCACGTGCCGCATATAAAAAAGAATTAGTAGAAGAGCGTCATCGCCACCGCTACGAGATTAATTCAAATTACGTGAAACCTCTTGAAGATGCCGGTCTCGTATTCTCCGGCACTTCTCCCGACGGTATTCTGATGGAGATTGCAGAATTATCACGCGACAAACATCCATTTATGTTGGGCACACAGTTCCATCCCGAGTTCCAAGCGCGCCCGCTTTCACCGCACCCGCTTTTTACAGCCTTTCTCTCCGCCGCCATCGCTCGAAAGCGAAGGAAGTAAGAGTGTTATAATGAACCTCGTTATGAGACAGAATTATTAATTTAGTATATTTACTATTTATGAGTCATCTGAAAATTATTGGAGCAGTCAGCAGTGTCGCTACTATTTTGTTAGTAACGCCGATTGCGTTTGCACAAGAGGTGGCAGCTCCTGTGCCGAATACAGGAGTGGCCTCTACGGAAGAATCGGTTGTTACGACAACGAGCTCTGATAACAAAGCGAAGATGGAGACACGACGTGAAGAAGCGAAGAAAAAAATAGAATTACAGCGCGAGGGGGCAAAGGCGAAACTGGAAACATCTCGCGAGGATGCGAAGAAAAAAATAGAGACACAGCGAGAAGAGGCTAAGACTCGTATGGAGACAACACGTGAAGAAGCCAAGAAGCGTATGGAGGCGCAGCGAGAAGAAGTTAAGTCCAAGATGGAGGCTGCTCGCGAAGAGGCAAAGGACAAGATAGAAGCCGCTCGAGAGGAGGCCAAGACTCGCATGGAGACGAAGCGCGAAGAGGCTAAGCAACGCCTCTCAGACATCCGCGATAAGAAGAAGCAGGAGCTCGCTCTCAAACTCTCAGACCGATTTGAAGAGTTGAATAAGAAGTGGACTGACCGCTTCATCGAACAGCTCGGTCACTTGGGCAACGTTCTTCTGAAGATTCAAGAGAGAGCGGATATCGCGGCAACAAACGGTAAGGACGTTTCCGCGGTGAACACAGCTATCCAAGCCGCGACTACTGCAATTGTGGCTGCCCAAGCAGTTGTAACTGCCCAAGCGGCTAAGACATATACATTAGACGCCTCCGCCGTTGGCACCGCTGACGCGACGGATACTACAAACGGACAGGATGAACTGATGAAGAAACTGCGTACAGCATTTCAGGAACTGCATAAAACCATATTCAACGACCTAAAGGCATTGAGTGACGGCGAGATGAAGAATGCGCGCTCAGCAGTTCAAGGCGCTCTGCAGGCTCTAAGTCAGGTCCCAAAGGTAGATGATGATAATGACGATACCAGTAACCAATAAATATCATGGAAAACCAACCAATTGAACAGCCAGCCGCACAACCGTCACAGCAATCTGATATACCCCAGATGGAACAGATTGTTCCCGGCCATAGCTCTTCGTCAAAGCCGGTACTGTATATCGTTGTGGCGATAGTCGCTATAGCCGCACTTGCGTACTTCTTTATGATGCCTAAGACTACAACCGAGAGCACGACTGATTCGCAGGCCGTTACGGAAACGTCCCCGGCTCTTACGGAAGGGAATACGACAGCGGATATATCCACCGACCTAAACCAGCTCGTTGGAGACTCTGCGGGACTTGATACCGACGCTGCCGCAGTCTCTGGCGATCTCAATAGCCTCTGATCAAATCCAGTTATTGAATAAAGGGCGTTTTTAAAGTATCGTGCGTTAAGCGCGCGGCGCTTCGCGCCGTGCCATTGCGGGATCGTCTAAAGGTAGGACTGCAGATTCTGGATCTGCGTATCTTGGTTCGAGTCCAAGTCCCGCAGCTCTTCGCCGCCACGCTCCTCAGAGCCTTCGGCCGTTCTTTACTTCGTTCATTACGACCTACGGCCCGGGGTGTTTTTGGTGTGCGACGAAGATCCCGAGCGAGCGAAGCGACGAGGGAGTATTATTCATACAGTATATGTATCTCGTCTATATCCTAGAATGTGCCGACAAGTCTTTGTATGTCGGATGTACTAATAATTTAGAAAAACGCCTCAAACAACACAACGACTCGAAATGGGGTGCGCACTACACCAAAATTCGGCGTCCGGTAATTCTCAAGTACTCTGAAACTTTTCCGACTCTTAAAGAAGCTCGCCAGCGAGAATCCGAGATCAAAGGCTGGCGCCGTGAAAAGAAATTAGGCTTAATCAAACAAGCAACATACTAAACGCGCATTTCTCTTGTGCCTTCCGGCGGATTCGCGGGGGGGGGTGAATGCATGGAGCGGCAGGGCGAGGGTTGATTATTTTTTAAAGCGCTTAAAGTAGGCATCAATTTCATCTCGAAGCTCAATGCCCACTCTCTCAAAGCAGTCGAGTAAATCCTTGTAGGTATTTTTACCACCAAGGAAATCCCAAAACTCGTCTGCTACTTTAAGCTCATTTTCAAGATCAAGCATTCCTCGCATTGTCCATCGAGTATATGGTTCTGGTTCGTAAGGATTGTAAGGAATTGCAATGTAGGTGTTCACATCAGCCTTAGGATTGTTTGCCAAAAGAACGGCTACCCATTCGAGTAGTGTCCTTTTAAACTCCTTAAAACCTCCAGCATTTGGTTTTGCAGTTTTAATATCAAATAAATAATATGCACCGTCTTTTGACTCGAACATTAAATCAACTTTTGTCGGTTTTACTTTGATCATTTCACCCGTCTGACAAACTTGTCGTATTCTCTCAATTTCCTCTTTTTTATTTGGAGTGCTTGTCGCCGTAATAAGGCCATCAATAATTTTCTGGATTTCAGCCTGCGCGGCAGTACTGATTTGATTTCCAGCCGTAGCCTGCGAAACGGCCATTTTAAAATTCTTTTGTGCTAGAGCAAGACCAACAGGCTCAAAAATACTTGTTCCGAAATTTGTATTGAGGGAGTGAATAAAAGAATATAGAGCTAGTCTATCCTTGCCGAGTAGTCGCGTATGGAAGGGCATTGACGCCGGTTCCGGCTTATAGTTTTGAAATTTGTTCCGTAAACTTGTTTTCAAAACTTCCTCGACGCTATTCGTTTGTTCTTTAGAGAGAGCCATAATTATTTTGATTTAAAGTGGAAAATTATCTCTGAGTATGGATTTCGATCGCGTTCCGTTCGATTCAACACTGGCCGTTTAAATTGGTTCATAATCTTCATACCTGACTTCTCAGCAATTTCTGGATAGAGATTGAATTTATCGTTAGCAACAAGGAAAATGTCGGGATCATCGTTTAGATACTTTTTGCAATTGTTCAGTACATCTGCGATACCTTGCGTGTATGACCGACGAGCCTCCATACCTTGCCCCTTGTAAAGAGGTCCTATTTCTAAGTCATCTTTGCGCTTAAATCCAAGAAGGTCATATGCATAAGCATGCTGTTCATGATAATCAATTTGACCGACATACGGGGGCGAACAGAATATACCCGCGATCTTTTGTTTCCTCAGAAGCTCTGCAAATTCCGAATTCTTTTTTTCTACCTGCTCAAAAATATTCACCGTTCTTGAGTCGCCAGTTAAGACAGAATAGTGAACGGGTTTCCGTAGCCCGTTAAATTCTCTTATTCTGCTCAAAGTATCTAGAGCATAACGATTAAGCATGCTCGTTATAGAGAAAAGCGGCTTACATATTTTTTTGTGCTTGTAACAATAATAAGTCGTTAGTTGAGGTTCTTTAAGGGTCGCTAGGTCGCTGTGTGTAGTCGCACGACATGATCTAATCGTCCTGCTCAAAATGAGAGCAAGCATTTTCCGCGTCTTAACATCCCTTTCTTGTTTTATTGTCTGAAAGACATGGTCAATTTCGCGACGAACATTATCCATAAACCAAACGTCAAGGAATGAATCTGATTTATTCTGCTTTAACTTTATCGAATATTTTTTGAGCAACTTCTGATAAATCGGCAAAAACTCCCGTTCCTTTTCTATAGAAAATTTACTCTCGTCAATAGATTTTTGATTAATGCTGTACTTAAAATCAGAACCAAAGAAATATGCTCCATTAAACTTTGCCAGCTCGGTCAAAAGCTCGTTTTCGAACTCATAGATTCTGTTGTTATGTTCAAAAGAATCAAGCGAAGCGATTAGTTTTTTAATCGCTTTTTGCAAATATTCATTGTCATAGTGAGTTGCCTTACAACTAGAGATCATGCAATTAAACTCTGAGACATCTACGCCCACGGAGTGAATGCCCATTTCGAGTGATTGAATAATTGTCGTTCCAGAGCCAAGAAATGGATCAAGAACAATGTCACCCCGCTTAAAGTAGACCTCTTTCTTAAAATCATCTGTATGCGTATCTAAAAAGTATTCAACGAGTTGAGGAATATATTTCCCTTTGTATGGATGAAGTCTGTGGACATGCTTCGTCGTGTCTTTCTCACGCAAATTATCAAATGAGAGCGTCCAATTTAGATCGCCACCTAGATTTTTTTTCCAACTTATCTCACGCTTCCCGTTGTAAGATTCGTAATATTTTTTCAAATCACCCAAATCAACGAGAGTGGAGCCATTTTCGCCTAGTTTTTTAACTCTTCCATATTGAACAAGATAGGAGATGTTTGTAGGGGATACCTCTTTGTCGAGATATTCTGTCGCCCATTTCGATGCTTCTGGTATAGAGACTAAAGACATAGGAACATTTTAGCATCTTCATTGGGAATCACACGAGTGTACAGAACGCTTGCAATAAAACATTTTCCATGGTAGAGTTAGCCGCATGAGTAGCAAAAGACGCGATAGAATGGTCTTCAAAAGAGATAACGAATGGGTAAACAAACGCAATGATGCCGAAAAGGCATCAAGTGTACATACTACTCAAAAAGAAGCTGAGGCAGCAGCTCGTGAAATGTTGTGCAATCAAGGTGGTGGCGAGTTAATTACGAAAGGTTTGGACGGAAAAATTCGAAGCAAGGACACAATCGAGCCGGGCAACGATCCAAATCCACCAAAAGACAAAGAACATTAAAAAATCATGCCCCCACCTTTCGACGGACAGAATTTCACTGCCATAGCCCAGCAGGTGAGCAGTAGAAGTGCCGTCAACCCCACTCTCTGGGCATGTTTCGTTATCTCCCTGCCCTTATTTTTCCTTGCAAAAAACAGTGATGGGTTATTCGCTGTTTTATATTTCATCATTGCCTGCCTTCCCGTGATCGCTTTTTTGGGAAGTTATTTTTTATTCCTTTTTACGAACCCGAAATATCTTCGATCCGAAGAATATCAACTTAGAGCTGAAGCAATGACTCTGATCGGCGATAGAGACAATCCGTTCCATGGTGAGGCAAAAGATATTATTGCCGTCATAAGTAATCCTGAGTTGGCACTGCCTACTGCTGCACTACCGAGCCCAAAAGATCATGACTAAACTCTACTTGATTACTTACAAGGCTAGTCCGTACTTTAATACGGCTATTTTTCATAATTACGTCGCTTCACTTTACGCAAATAAATGGATATCAGATTGGTGGCATTATACTGATAACGCATATATTGTGGCGTCATCATTTGATGTGGGGAAACTCTATAACGTCATCGCCCCCGGCATGAATGGAATACAGTACACCTTGATTATTGAAGTTGATGCAAAAAATTCGCAGGGATGGCTACCCAAAGATGCTTGGACTTGGCTCCAGAAATATAAGAATTGACAGGCAAACCATAATGCAGACATGAAATTTAAAGAGCAATTCCAAAAAGCATGGTCTTGGCTTGGTCAAAACGATAACCATAACAATTTCATCGTTATCCTTGCTACAGCCGCAATTATCGCTGGATTCTTACAAATAAATACAATCCAGATAAAGATTGATACTCTGCAATCAAGTATAAAAGATATTTATGGACACTATACTCGCGAAACCTTTTGTTCAGGGTTGGTTAACTCATTTAAAAAAGATTCGAACGGAGGTAATGTGGTAGAAATTAAACTCAAGAATCAACCCATAGAAAATTCAGTTACTATTTGGGAAGGAGCGTTGAACGTCGCTCCCATTTATTTCAAAGTAACCGGGAATACAATTAACCTCGAAACAAATTTTACGGCAGATACAATGCGTGATTGCGGCTGGGGAGGTTATGTAGTTACTTACATCCCTTTGAGCAATGACTAGAAGGAGACAGCAGTTCCCACGTCATACCACGCGGCCAGCAGCCGGTAACAATCAATAATTCAATCTGGTATCGGCATAGTACAATCAAACCGACATGAACTACATCGTCCTGATTATCATCGCCATTGCCGGAATCGCGCTTGGAATGTATATCGCCAGACGAAATGCGAATACCGGATTTATCGCCAAGCAAATGGAGCAGAAGACCGAGAACAAGCAGAGGATTCTTTCGTTCGTGCAGGAGCATGGAAAAATTCAGAACAACGATGTGGAGAAATTGGCCGGAGTATCCAACGCGACCGCAGAGCGATACTTGGACGAACTAGAGAAGGAGGGGCAGCTCACTCAGCACGGCGTCATCGGCCAAGGCGTCTTTTATACACGTAAGTAGTACACTGGGACACATATGGAATATCGCCTCAGTTATCTCATGGGAGCTTCCAAAATCAGCGACCGTGAACTCACTGATTGTGGCGTTTCTATTGAGAAAAGAAGCGGAAGCGGAAACCGGATGCTCAAGATTCCCGAAGACAAAATGTCTCGATATGTCGAGTTGGTAAAGTCAGAACTCGATAGTGGTTTCTGGAATGAAATCGTAGGTGCGAAAGAGATCCTGTTTATTTTCAAACTCGCAGACAACTCGCTAAAGGAATACGCCCTTTCTCCACAGAATGAAAAAGAGATAGACATTTTGTGCGCCGAATTGAATAACGAACCACCAGGTAAAACCCACAACGTATACAAATACATTTCGGAAAACGATTTCTATCACGATTTCATGATTGAGCACTATGCCGACCTCATCAATCGTGCATGATTGCGTACAAAACCCATTAACTCAACGCGTTGAGTTAATGGGTTAAAATCAAATCATGCCCCAAGAAGAGACCCCAGCACCAGAAGCGTCACAACCCGTAGCGGACTCGCCGAGCCCCGCGGTGGAAACTCCCGCGCTAGAACCGGCTCCTGCACCCGCTGAACCTCCTCCGGCAGCCGAAACGGCTCAACCCACAACCCCAACGGCTCAAATCCCACCAAATGAGCCGATAGCCCCAGAATCTGAGCCGATCGAAAACCCCGAGCCGCCATCCGCGGCGGCCAGCGCACCAGCACCGGTCATCGTGCAAACCGGCATTCTCCACAGCGCCCGCGAATTCCTCGGCAAGGCACGAATAGCAATTCAAGACCGCAAACGAAAGAAACGAGACAAGATAATGCTCGCTCTCACCACAAAAACTAAAATCACCAACGACGAAGTAGAAAAGCTCCTGCATGTCTCTGATGCAACGGCAACGCGGTATCTCTCCGCGCTCGAAAAGGAAGGCAAGATAAAACAAGTAGGAAAAACCGGACACGGTGTCATGTATTCAAAAATCTGACAAGGGAGACCCGCCTGTTTCCAGAAAACAGGCGGGTGCTCGTGCGTATGGGGGGAAGATATGAAAAATTTTTAACGTACTGAGAATTTGACTCCTTTGCCGTTTCGGTGTAATTTCTTGAGCAGGTTCTCATCCTGAAAGGATATCGACATGGACTTCACTAGCCACGGGGCCGAGCGTATCTACGACCGAACAAAGATGCGCCCCGAAGACGTTCTTTCTATCGTGTCAGACGGGGTGGGAGTAGATTTGGGAATGTCGTCAAACGACGGCTATCGCTATTTTCTTTTCTACTCGCCACCTGACGGCTGTACCAAAATCGCGGTAGTTTCTGGAGACCGCGCCTGTCTCGTTTCAGTCTGGGAAGCTACTTACCACATCCCCAGTGAGTTGAAAAGGGTAACGAAAAAAATGAAGCATCAGGCACGCAAGATGCTCCAAGACTATGTTTTCTCAAAACTAAAGAAATCGCCAAAACCCGCCTGAGATAATCAGGCGGGTTTTTCTAGAGCTCTATTTCATCCCAATCTGCACTAGAAAGATTTTGAGTTCATCGCCCTCTATCGCGCGCCACGCGCCGGATGCGAGATTGTCCAGCCTAATATTTAATATGCGCGTGCGTTCCAGTTCAACAACTGTGTTATGCATCGCCGAGACCATCCGGCGTATCTGATGCTTCTTGCCCTCCGTGAGCGTGATATTAAAACTCTTTGAACCCGTCTTACGCAGAATGCATGGCTTAGTCAGATAACCTTCAATATTCACACCTGCCTCCATAGTTTTCTTAAAGCTGTCGCGCAGTGGTCCAACAGTGCGCACACGGTACTCTTTGTCGTGTTCATATTCCGGATTAAGCAGTCTGTCGGTTACTCGGCCGTCGTTGGTGAGAATCATTAACCCACTGGAATCTTTATCCAATCTACCGATTGGGAAAACGTCTTTCGGCAGTCCGGCGCTCTTTTTAACGTCCTTTTCGCCAAATTGTGGCGAGTGTGTAATAACGCCTACGGGCTTGTTGTATGCGTAGTAGAGATACTTATTCGTTGAAGTTTTACCGCGGAGTTCTACCTTGTCGCCTTTACTCACTTTCTCACCCAGCTTGGCGGCACGGCCGTTAACCAGCACCTTCCCGCGCGCGACGAGCTCGTCCGCGCCACGGCGCGTTGCTACCCCCTCGCGCGCGAGGTACCTATTGATCCGCATCGGGTATTCGTCTTCTGCTTTCTGCATCTCGGCACTATACACATATTCTGCCGCTATCTCCATATACATTGATTTGTCCAGAAACCTTCTGTCAACAGGTGTCATTGCAATAAAAACGTTTGCTGTTATAATACTGGCAGACCGCGAATCGGCGAATTCTCGGACGTTCATAGCGGAGGAAAATTGTTATGTCTGCAGACAGACGGAAGTACCCCGGTCCTGACCGGCGCAAGAACGGCGGGAGAGCTTTCAAGAACTTTGAACAGATTCAGCGCGAAAGAGAGTTCGCGTTGGAGAAACTGGAGCAGTATGAAAAAGACGAAAACGTCGGCATAAAGGCGGCGAGCACCCTTTTCGCCGCAGGAATATTCATCGTTACTGCGCTCGCCGGATTCATCTACGAACACGAGAAGGTTGTTTTTCTAGCCGTAGCCGGTGCAGTCGCCTCGCTCATAACCGGCGAAATAAACGTCCGCGCCGCGAAAAAAGCGGCGCGAAAGCGGTTCGGCGAGGAAAATCTTCACCTCGCAAAGTACGTCCGGTGAGAGCCTTAAGCTCTCACCGCTAAGCCCCGCCACCGCGGGGCTTTTTTTATTGCAAACAAAGTCGGACTTGCATATTTTAGAGAGGCGTGTTATGATATAAGTAGGTGGCGTTCGGGGGTTTCCGTCGCCGTGTTCTTAATGCAAAAAAAGGAGGTGCCAGATGGCGCTAAAATCGGCGAATCAGCCGATTCGCTGGCTGCAGCGGATCGGTACCACCGGATTTTGGCATACGGCGAAATTTACCGAGTCAAAATTCTTTGACGAATTTGTGTATGGTGCAGTCAATTTCTGGGCCATTACGAAATTTGGAATCGAGTTGGGGGCGTCAATAACATTCTTCATCATGGCTCCGCTCTCCGCCGCTGTGTGCCTGTTCTATCTCTATCTCTACGATAACTACAAAAAAGATTTGTTCGGATTTGAATCGATCAAGGAGGTGAGAGACGCAACTGTAAAACTCGGGCGCCGAAAGAGCATGCTTCGTCGCATCATCCAGTTAGGAGACATACCGGCGTTCTTTGTCCTGAACCTGTGGTGGCCGAACGGCGATCCATTCATGGCGACCGTGTACTTGCGGCAGCAGGAGGACGCGTTCAACGGCCTGACGCGGCGGGACTGGGATATCTTCTCGGCTTCCGTCCTCGTCGGGAACGCATACTGGACGGCTCGCTGGACGCTCATTGTGGTATTTTTCAGCGAATACCTGTGGCCACTACTCATCCGGCCGTTATTCCACTGGTTCGGCTTCGCTTGACCGGCGGCTTTGCACACGCATTGCCGCCGGTTTTCTTTTTGCGCAACTGTGGTACAAATATGGAATGGACGTGCCAACGAAACAATCCACCCCTTGGATACTTTGGGTTCTTGTCGCATCTGTATTGATTATCCTCGGGCAGAGCATGTATGAAAATTATGTCGCAAAAAATTATCTGTTTTTCGTAGAGGCGGCGTGTGATTCCACAACGAACGAATGTTACACGCGCAGTTGCGGCAACGCGGATGATTGTCCCCCGAATAATTTAACGACTTATCGAATTTTCCAACTGCCGGCTTCGCAGTTTAAAAATTGCTCCGATAATTCGTGCCTGAATATTTGCCCGTCCGAAACATACTCTTGCGAGGAGATATTATGCTCCACACAAGAGGATATTTCATGTATATGACCAAAACCAAAAAATCTATTCACGTACCCCGTTCTGTGCATATCCATCTAAGTGGAGTGATCCAATTTGACGCTTTTAATCATCTATATACGGAACCAAGAATAGCTTTGTGGGAACTGAAACAACGCAGACAAGACGCTGTTTTAAAAAATCATATTCGCCGGAATCTCGGTTCTGCGTCTGAAGAACTTTTAACGAAATTCAGCCGACCGCGCGCGGTATTCTTCCGCCAAGTTGCGACTCCGACGCACGAGACCCTTCGCTTTCTCAAGCTCGCCAAACAAATGAAGCTTAAACCGCTCATTTTTGAGTATCATGACGACAAGTTCGTAAGCGCCGAGAATCGTTCCAAGCGCTCTCTCGGGAAAATGCCAATTTATCAGCACACAGGCTCGGACGGGCGAGAAATGGTGAAATATGAAACTGTATGCGACTTTAATACGGCAACCGGCAAAAAGTTTAGAGACGTAGTTTGCCTGAATGGCGAGAAGTTCATCTCTTTCCACCATCGTTTATTCAGGACGCTTACCGGACTGAATCCGAAAACATATTCAGTTGACGCCTCCAAGTGGTTCAAGTCCGCCGGCGATAAAGCGGAGTTATATTATGAAAAATTGCTCACGCTTTTTATTCGCGACGGAATTTTATTTGAAAATTTCATGCCGTATAGGTCTGAAAGCGCGTTTACAAAATCAATCGTGATGCCGGCATTTAAAAACCTCAAAAATCTGTACGGGGTTGAGCCGCTGATTATTCGTCTCGCGCCGGAAAAAGAAGAAATGCGCCAATTCTGGGACGCGTATCCGCGCAAGACCAAGAAACATATCTGAAATCACTATGCTCACAATCCTAGCATTCGCAAAACCAACCGATTCACGGAGTAGGACTCTTCGCCGAATGTATCTTGATGGTATAACTAATTGCGGTGGTACAATGTCAAGAGTCGTATGGATATAAACACATGTTTTGCCACAGTAGCTGATTTACGAAATCTCGCATCGTATGCGAACTTCGCACCTGCATTTACGAGCATTATTCTCGCTGGTTTTGTATTGCGAAAAGCTGTCAATAGACAAAAGGCGATAGCATTTGCAAGTTTTGTTGGCGCATTCGCTCTTTGGTTAATTGCGAATGGAATTATATGGACATCTAACAATTATTATGTAGTTGCCGTGCTTTGGACGCCAATAGATTATTTTGCGCTCCTTTTCTTTCTTCTTCTTTTTTGTTTTTTCTACATCGACATTTTTGGTTATATCCCGCGTTGGGTGAGCATAATCATATTATTGACTGCTTCTGTTTCTTTTGCTGTCAATCTGCTCGGTCAGGGAGCATTTGGCTTTGACCAAGCATGGTGCAATATGTTCAACAACGAGTTTCTAACTATATATAACTTATGGATAGGAATCATTGTTCTGCTCTCAATACTGGGACTGGGCATTTATAGATTCCGCAAAATAAAAAATAATAAAACTGAACGGGTCCGACTTGGCATCATTGCCGGGTCAATCGTTCTTTTTATGGGTATATTTTTGGGCTCTGAATATTGGTCCAGCGTAACAAACGTCTACACTACCGAACTGTATGCGCTGTTCACATTGCCGATTTTTATTTTGTTTCTCACTATTGCGATTACGAGCTACGGGACCTTCCGTCTCGGAGATACCATAGCGAAAGCGCTCTTCTACATCTTTCTTGTATTCTCTGGAGCACAATTTTTCTTTGTTACAACGACGGCGAGTATGGCGCTAGCGGTTATTGCATTTTTGATGACTCTAAGCTTCGGAGTCTTGCTTCTGCAGAGTTATGAGAGGGAAGCACAAATTAGGGCAGAAGTGGAGAAGCTCGCTGGAGAGTTGCAGGAGACCAATACTCGGCAGGAGACGCTGATGCACTTCATCGGACACGAGGTGAAAGGGTACTTGACCAGAGACGCGAGCACGTTTGCCGCGCTTGCCGAGGGCGACTTCGGGCAGTTGTCGGAGCCGCTTAAGCCGATTGTGAATCAGGCGCTCACGCAGTCGCGCGATGGCGCTCTCTCTGTGGAGAATATTCTTACCGCGTCTAATCAGAAGAAGGGAACTGTCTCCTATACAAAAGAACCGTTTGACCTAAAAGCGGTTGCTGAAAGCGTGGTTGAGAAGGCGAAGTTGAACGCGTCAGACAAGGGACTGGCTCTCACATTTTCGGCAGATGACATCGGCGCGCCTGGATTCGACAATCTCACCACAAGCTATACATTTAACGGCGATAAAGCGAAGCTCGGCGACAATGTCCTGCGGAACATTATTGACAACTCTATTAATTATACGCCGTCGGGCTCTGTAACAGTTTCTCTGAAAAAAGAAAATAATAAATTCGTAATTTCAATAAAAGATACCGGAATCGGCATAACTCCCGAAGATAAAAAACTGCTCTTTACAGAGGGCGGTCACGGTAAAGATTCGCAGAAGGTAAACGCCCACTCCACCGGCTACGGCCTCTTTATCGCAAAGAACATAGTTGAGGCGCACGGCGGGACCATCCGCGCCGAGTCTCTCGGCGCGGGCAAGGGCTCCATATTTATTGTTGAACTACCGACCTAATTCGTGAGTGTGATTACGCGGCGAGTGAGCGGGCAATAATACCGATGGCGAGAATGCCGAGGAAGTTAAATACGAACGATAGCAAGGCGAAATATTTTATGCGCATTTTTGAAAATCCAAGAACGGCTATGCCGAGCTCGTCAGGAAGCGGAGAGGCGAGAATGAATCCGCCTATGAAAAAGGTAAGCCAACGGAAGAAGCGACGCTTGAACAGCAGATGAAATCGCCGCCACGCGCTCTGATGCGTCATTATCTCGGACACATGCTCCGAAAAGCGGTCGCGGACAAATCGGAAAATGATTAGGTCGCCCAACACGCTTCCCGCCGCGCCTAAAAGCGCCGTATAGAAGATGCCTTGTAAGAGCGATATTTCTCCAAGTGCCGCGATTGCAGGGGCCGTCGTGAAGATTGACGTGAAGAACATCCCTGCGATGAACGCGCCAAATATCTCCGTTTGTCCAGCCGAAGCGAGAATATTCCCCAGAACATCGGTGCGTACCAAGAGTACGGCAACCAGCACGCTAAGAATTATTATGGCAATGTCCTGCAAAATATGATTCTCGTTCCCATTCCGTTTTTTCATCCGCATTCGTACAGTGTACTGCATTTTGCGGCAGGTGTGGTATATTAAATGCACAGTCTGCGCGGCTTTTTATTTTTTATGGAGATTAGAAACATCGCGATTATTGCCCACGTTGACCATGGGAAGACGGCTTTGACTGACGCCATTCTTAAGCAGACCGGCGCGGCGAAGGAGGGGACCACGATGGACACCAACGCTCTTGAGAAGGAGCGCGGCATTACCATTTATGCCAAGAATGCGGCTGTTGAATACAAAGGCACGAAGATAAACATCGTGGACACTCCCGGTCACGCTGACTTCGGCTCTGAAGTGGAGCGCGTGCTTCGCTCTATTGATTCTGTGCTTCTTATAGTAGACGCGCAGGAGGGCCCGATGCCGCAGACGCGTTTCGTACTTAAAAAGTCTCTTGAACTCGGCCTTAAACCGATAGTCGTTTTAAATAAAATTGACAAGCCGGCGGCGAACCCCGCGCGCGCCCACGACCAAGTGCTGGAGCTATTTCTGGAGCTCGGCGCCTCCGACGAGCAATCTGACTTTCCAGTTGTATATGCAATCGGTCGCGATGGGCGCGCGTCGCTCACGCCTGACGACCTCTTGATGGGTGACACGAAGGCCGGGATGGATCTCACAGCCCTTCTAGATTTGATTCTTGAAAAAGTTCCTCCCGCTTCGCGAAATGCTACGCAGGGCGCAGCTCTCATGCTACAACCGTTCAATCTGGCCTATGACAACTTTATGGGCCGTCTAGCAGTAGGCAGAATATACGAAGGCACGGTGCGTCCGAATCAAAACGTTTTTATAAAAAAGCAGGATGGTGCGATGCGCACGGGCCGCACGACTAAAATTTTTACATTCAAAGGTCTGGAGAGAGTTGAGACGGCAGAGGCGACCGCCGGAGACATCGCGCTTATCGCCGGTCTGCCGGACATCTACATCGGCGAAACTGTTACGACGAACGAATCTGCGGTACCCCTGCCAGCTATCGCCGTAGATGAGCCGACGATCGCGCTCAACTTCCTCGTCAATAACTCGCCGTTCGCAGGTCGTGAAGGGAAGTATGTGACGAGTCGCCAGATTCGCGACAGACTGACGAAGGAGTTGGAGGTCAATGTCGGCCTTAAAATAGATTTTGATAAAACAGACGTATTTCACGTCAGTGGCCGAGGCGAGCTACACATCGCCGTGCTTCTGGAGAATATGCGCCGAGAGGGTTACGAACTGCAGGTCTCTCAACCACAGGTCATCATCCGCGAAGAGAATGGCGTGAAGATGGAGCCATTTGAAGAAACAATTATTGATACGCCGTCAGAATTTCAAGGCGCCGTCATCGAGAAGCTCGGTTCGCGAGGTTTTGTACTTTCCGATATCCGTCCAGCATCCGGCCTCCAGCATCCGGCCTCCAGCGTGCGCCTGACTCTCATCGGCCCCACGCGCGGGCTCCTCGGATATAAAAATATGTTCATCATAGATACGAAGGGCGAGGGAATTCTTTCGTCTCGTTTCGTCGGCTTCAAGCCGTATGCGGGAGAGATAAAGAAGAGACAGGTCGGCTCTATGATATCTATGACAAGCGGGAAGTCGCTCGGCTACGCGCTCTGGTATCTGCAGGACCGCGGTCAGCTATACATCAAGCCGGCGACAGAAGTGTATGAGGGTATGGTCGTCGGCAATACGAGCAAGGGAGAGGAGATGATGGTTAATCCGACAAAGGCGAAAAATCAGTCCAACGTCCGCTCTTCTTCTATGGATGAAGCGATCACTCTCGTGCCGATATTTGACCTCACGATTGAGAGGGGAATGGAGATTATGGGTGATGACGAATATTTGGAAATAACCCCGCTCTCCGTCCGTCTGCGTAAGCAGTTTCTCACCGAAAACGACCGAGCCAAATCCCGCCGATAAACTAGTATAAAGGGGTAAGTATAAGGTATAAGGAATGTATATGGCATCGGCACGGACACTTGTTGAAGGATTATTGAAGAAGGCGGACGTTACTATTGGAGGCTCGCGACCGTGGGACATAACTGTGCATGATGAGAGGTTTTTTAACCGTGTGGTACGTCACGGGTCCTTGGGTCTTGGCGAGGCGTATATGGACGGCTGGTGGGACGCAAACTTGGTTGACGCTTTCATTCATAAAGTGTTGGCGGCGCATTTGGATAAAGATGTTGAGGTTAACCTCGCGTCTATCTTTACAATCGCAAAGTCCTTCATTTTTAATCTGCAATCCAAGTCTCGTGCGTTCATCGTCGGCGAGGCTCATTACGACCTCGGTAACGATTTATATAAAGCGATGTTGGATAAAAGAATGGTGTATACATGCGGATATTGGAAGGACACAAAAACGCTTGATGATGCGCAAGAAGCGAAACTGGACCTCGTTTGCAGGAAGATAGGACTTAAATCTGGCGACAAAATTCTGGATATCGGTTGCGGATGGGGGAGCTTCGCGAAATTTGCGGCAGAAAAATACGGCGCGTCGGTCGTAGGAATAACTGTTTCAAAAGAGCAGGCGGCGCTCGCACGCGAACGTTGTAAGGAACTGTCGGTAGAGATTAGAGTGCGGGATTATCGAGATGTGAATGAAAAATTTGACCACATCGTTTCGCTCGGAATGTTTGAACATGTTGGCTATAAGAATTACAGAAAGTATTTTGAAATCGCGAATCGGTGTCTGAAAGACGATGGACTTTTCTTGCTCCACACTATCGGCTCAAATTTTTCTGTGATGACTGGCGATCCATGGGCAGTGAAATATATTTTCCCCGGTGGAATGCTTCCGTCGGTTGCACAAATGGGCAAGGCGACTGAAGGGCTTTTCGTTATGGAAGATTGGCACAACTTCGGCGCGGATTATGATAAGACGCTCATGTCGTGGTTTAAAAATTTTGATGCCTCATGGGCAAAGTTGAAAGATGCTTATGATGAGAGATTTTATCGGATGTGGAAATATTATCTACTCTCATGCGCGGGCGCATTCCGCGCTCGCCATATTCAACTCTGGCAAATTGTCCTCTCAAAAAGTGGCGTCCCCGGCGGCTACACGAGCGTACGGTAAATATAAAAAGCCAACCGCGTGACTCTTTTAGAAGTTTGACTTATCAAAAGTATACCACGGTCGTGGGGAACTTTTGATATGTGATAAGAGTTTATAAACTTTGGAACAAGTATTGGAGTATACTCTGTTTATGACACTCATTGAGTATAAAAAGGCGTTTCTTAAATACGCGCCGATTGAAAGCTTTGCGGCTGGGCTAGAGCTGACTGGCCAAGAGGTGAAATCTCTGCGCAATAAGCTCGGCTCGCTCGACGGGTCGCGTGTGGTAGTGCGCGGTGGCGAAGCATTTGTAGTCGGCATGACTATTCCCGCCTACCAGGTCGCGAACGTGTCCAAAAGCTATGACCCGGAGCGAGCGCGCAGACTCTTACTAACCAAGAAAGAAATAGCTTATCTCTATTCTGCGGAATCCAAAAAAGGCTTGACAATTATACCGCTTGAGATGTATACTAATAAGAGGTTAATCAAGGTGCGTGTCGCGATTGTTCGCGGCAAGCGTAAAGAAGACCGACGCGAAGACCTGAAGAAGCGCGACGCGCTTAGAGAAATCGGACGCATTTTAAAAAAACGTTAAATTAATCAATGTTGGATGTCTGACGTCCAACATGGGTCAGTCGCAGAAAGTACAGGATGGTATCATGTGCTTTCTGGGGGTGACCGGCTTTGACGGTCTGTACCTTGAAAGATGTGCGACGCAGTGCTCTCCCGCCAACACTTTAAAAGGGCAGGGAAACATACTTGCTAAGAACACTCTTGCAAGCGCGAAGAAGTCTCCTTACTTCGGTAAGGTTGGCGATATCGCGTTCGCCTACGCGACAGCTCGCGGCTAACGCCACCAGTTGTTCGCCTAGCGCGACGTCTACTCTCTAACGGCGCTCACAGCGCGGGAGCGGGCGGAATTATCTGTGAGACATGGTGCGCGGGTTCCCGACCGCGCATCTAAATAAGGGATCGGGCAGGAATGGTTTCGTCTGCGTTCCTCGCATCCTGCCTTAGACAATAACGCTGACTACGCGTCGTAGACTCTCTTTCATAGACGGATTCGGACTCGGGTTCGATTCCCGACACTTCCACAAAAAATAAAAAACCACTCAATTGAGTGGTTTTTTATTTTTGTGGTACAGTGCCTACCATGTCTCCCGCGCCGATAAAGAAGCCAAAAGGTAAGCAAGCTAACGGTGGAAAGCCAGCGCAGAAATCGCGCGGATGGCGCTCTATGCTCGGCGGGCCGTCGTTCTTCGGCAATCTTCTTACTACCGTACTTATATTCCTCATACTCATGAGTACATATTCGCTCATTCAGAGTTTTATGAAGCCGAATGTTGATGTCCCACTCTCCGTAGTTGCGGCGGACGTCGCAGAAGGGAAGATTAAGTCTATTTCAGTAAAGGGCGATTCGCTTGATTTAATTTATTCAGACGAATCTATTAAGACTTCTCGTAAGGACTCATCGGCTGGTTTGCCGGAAACGCTCGCTACTTATGGAGTGACGCCGGAGGAGCTCGCGAAGGTTTCTATAACCATTGAAGGCCAATCGGGATTTGAATTCTGGTTCCTCACGCTCGCGCCAATTCTTATACCGATTCTCTTTATAGGTTTCATTTTCTGGTTTCTAACACGACAGGTGAGAGGAGCCGGTATGCAGGCATTCAGCTTCGGACAGTCCAAGGCGCGCGTCATTGACCCGGCAGATTCTTCACAGCGTGTGACATTCGCAGATGTTGCGGGCGCTCGCGAAGCGAAAGAAGAATTATTGGAAATTGTAGACTTCTTAAAGAGTCCGAAAAAATTCTTGGACATCGGCGCACGCATCCCAAAGGGCATCATCCTTATGGGCGCGCCTGGAACAGGGAAGACTCTGCTCGCGCGCGCGGTCGCCGGCGAAGCCGGCGTGCCGTTCTTCTCTATATCCGGTTCAGAATTTGTGGAGATGTTCGTCGGCGTCGGCGCTAGCAGAGTGCGAGATTTATTCCAAATGGCTAAGAAGGCCGCGCCCGCGATTATCTTTGTTGACGAGATTGACGCAGTGGGGCGTGTGAGGGGAGCTGGAGTCGGCGGTGGCAACGACGAACGCGAGCAGACGCTCAATCAGATTCTCGTAGAAATGGACGGCTTTGAGCCCACGGAAAAAGTCGTGGTGATGGCGGCGACTAACCGTCCGGACGTACTTGACCCGGCGCTCCTGCGCCCGGGGCGCTTTGACAGACGAGTTACTATTGATTTGCCGGACAGGAGAGACCGCGAAGAAATTTTGCTAATACACGCGAGGAAGAAGCCTCTAGGGCCGGATGTAGCGCTCGCTGTCATAGCCGAGCGTACCCCAGGCTTTTCGGGAGCCGAACTCTACTCTCTTATGAACGAGGGCGCGATTCTCGCCGCGCGCGAGAATCGCACAGAAGTAACTCAATATGATTTGATACGCTCTATTGAAAAAGTGATGCTAGGGCCGGAACGCAAGAGCCATCTGCTTTCTAAAAAAGAAAAAGAACTCACCGCATATCACGAAGCCGGCCACGCGCTCGTCTCGTCTGTACTGCCAAACGCAGACCCGGTTCATAAAATTTCAGTAATTAGCCGAGGCAGAGCGGCCGGCTACACGCTGAAGCTTCCGTTTGAAGATAAGAGAATGCATTCCAAAAAACAGTTTCTTGACGATATCGCGGCGACTCTCGGCGGATATGTCGCAGAGGAGATGCTGTTTGACGATGTAACGACCGGCCCAAGCAATGACCTAATGGTCATCACCGCGCTCGCGCGCGAGATGGTCACTCGTTATGGAATGAGCGATAAGATGGGACCCATCGCATTTGGCGAGCGGCAAATGGGGAACGAACCGTATTCTGAACATGTTGCGATGCAGATTGACGCTGAAGTCGCTCGCATTATTGACGAGGCGAAAACAAAGGCGAAAAAAGTTATTACAGAGCACCGCGTAGCGCTTGATGCTATAGCGAAAGAACTTATAGAAAAAGAAACTGTGGAAAGAGCGGAGTTTGAAAAAATCCTCGTCGCCAATGGCATCACGCCGAAGAAGAAGGAAGAGGAGGGAATAGATATCGTGCCGATAGCGCCAACGCAATTATAAATAGCAAGTCCCGGCGCATGTCCGGGACCATATGAGGCCTTTCTCCTCATTATTTCTTTTTCGCCGCGACCATTTTTGTCGCACGCCGCTTCCGCTTTTTCACTATGCGCGGGACGTGTGTCGTAAGCTTGCTTAGCCATAGCACGTATAGCAACCCAGCGCCGCGAACATTCCTGCAACTCGGGTCGTGACGACAGTCTTTCGGTGGGTTCACTGGTCTGCGTAGTCTTGGTAGCAGTGACATTCGCCTTCCTTTCTGTTGAGTGTGGAACAAAACAGACTGCATCTTAGCACTGTGCGTTCGGAGATACAATATTGTAGAATGAGCAAATCCGCCCTTAGCTCAGTTGGTAGAGCAATCCGCTTATACCGGATCGGTCCTTGGTTCGAGTCCAAGAGGGCGGACAAGCGAAGCTTGTCCGAGACGGAGGCTGACGAGTCGGGGTCGCGCAATTTTCTAGCAAGAAAATATGTGTGACGACAAGCAAGCCATGCAAGATTACTCCAAATGCATCTGCCGGTCGGCGAGAGAGGCGCGGAGAGAGAGGGCTGGGTGGTTTTTTAATTCCGGGTCGCTAGCGACGACGCGCGCCGCCTCGGCGCGCGCGGCTTCTACAAGCTTGATATTTTTTAATGCTTCCATCGCGATGTCCGAGACACCCCACTGTTTACCTCCGCCGAGCTCACCGGCACCTCGCAGAG
>ERZ1292629.1154-Hain-H43-01um-R1-1154-length-26936-cov-7_pt2 | contig 23763 bp, 33 predicted proteins | sample MGYA00564399_ERZ1292629 | MGnify/ENA primary metagenome ERZ1292629 (study PRJEB36523, sample SAMEA6512636) | groundwater metagenome | collected 2019-01-08 | study: AquaDiva: Metagenomics assemblies of 32 groundwater samples | reverse complement strand
AGCTCGTCGGTAATATCTTTAATAGCCTTTTTAATCGTCGTCGGCGTGATGCCGTGTTTTTTGTTGTATGCCTCTTGCACTCCTCTGCGGCGGCGCGTCTCGCCTACCGCCTTTTTAAGCGACGCAGTCTCTTGGTCGGCATACAAAATGACGCGGCCAGCGCTGTTGCGCGCCGCGCGGCCAATGGTCTGTATCAGCGACACCTCGCTGCGCAAAAAACCCTCCTTGTCGGCATCGAGTATCGCCACCAACTCGACCTCGGGCAAATCCAAGCCCTCGCGCAGCAAGTTAACTCCCACCAGCACATCGTACTCGCCTTTGCGCAGGTCGGTCAGTATGGTGATGCGCTCCAGGGTCTCCACATCGCTGTGCAGGTACGCCGATTTTATTTTGCGCTCTTTAAGGTAGTCGTTGAGGTCCTCGGCCATCTTTTTGGTCAGCGTGGTAATAAGCACCCGCCCGCCGCGCCCTATTGTTTGCGTCACTTCGTCGAGCACGTCCTGTACCTGCCCTTTATATGCACAACCCCCGGCTTGCGCTGAGCTTGTCGAACCCGTAACCGGGCGTACCTCTACAATCGGGTCCAACAGGCCGGTCGGCCGCACTATTTGCTCCACAATATTTATGCCGCTTTTTTCTCGCTCATACACGCTCGGCGTTGCCGAGGTGTAGAGCACCTGCCCCACGCGCTCCTCAAACTCCTCAAACATCAGGGGGCGATTGTCCTTGGCGGACGGCAAGCGAAAGCCAAAGTCCACCAGCGTTTCTTTGCGCGCCCTGTCCCCCGCGTACATGCCGCCGATTTGCGGCACCGTAACATGAGACTCGTCGATAACGGTCAAAAAGTCTGCTTGCCCGTCTGAAGTATGGGGAAAGTAGTCGAGCAAGGTATAGGGTGGCTCGCCCGCTTTGCGGCCGTCAAAATGGCGGGAATAATTTTCTATCCCGTTGCAGTAGCCAAGCTCGCGTATCATTGCCAGGTCATAATTAACCCGGCGCTTAAGCCGCTCGGCCTCGAGTAATTTGCCCGAGCGTTCAAATTTTGCCAGCTGTGCCTTAAGCTCGGCGCGTATGTCCGCTATAGCCCGGTCGCGCTCGTGCTCGGGCGTGACGTAATGTTTTGCGGGGAAGAGAAAGACCGACTTGACCTCCTCTTTTTCTGCACGGGTCACTGCATCGATAACTCGTACTTTTGCAATTTTGTCGGCATTAAACTCGACCCGGTAGAGCACCCGCTCGCCGGTCGGCATTATCTCGACCGAGTTGCCAAGCGCGCGGAACGTCCCTGGTGTAAGGTCTGCATTAGTCCTCTCAAAATATACGCCAATGAGCTCGCGGATAAGCGCCGCACGGTCTTTTTTAACTCAGGCGCGCAACTCCAAGTGTACTTTCCTATACTCATCCGGGCTGCCCAAGCCGTAGATACATGACACAGAGGCAACCACTATCACGTCTTTGCGGGTTAGGAGCGACTGGGTTGAGGCATGACGCAAACGCTCAATCTCTTCGTTAATTTGCGCCTCTTTCTCTATATAGGTGTCCGAGTGCGGGATATACGCCTCGGGCTGGTAGTAATCGTAGTAGGAGACAAAATAATGCACCGCCGCATCGGGAAAAAACTCGCGATATTCCTGCGCCAGCTGCGCCGCAAGCGTTTTGTTGTGTGCGATGACGAGCGTCGGCTTTTGTACCGCCTCGATGACATTGGCAACGGTAAAGGTTTTGCCCGAGCCGGTAACTCCGAGAAGCGTTTGATGCCGCTCCCCGCGCTTGATCCCGGCCATCAACTCGGCGATAGCTTTGGGTTGGTCGCCAGCGGGTTTGTAGTGCGCTTTGAGTTTAAACTTCATTTTTTATACCGAGCAAGAAATGTATCACGGAACATCTCGAAGGTTCCATCAATAAGCGATATCCGGATTTCTTTCGCAAGATTGGTCAGAAAATAAATATTGTGCATCGAGGCAAGCACCGGCCCCAGCAATTCTTTGGTGCGAAACAGGTGATGTACGAAGGCGCGAGTATGCGTGTGGCACACCGGGCATCCGCAGCCTTCGTCGAGGGACCCGAAGTCTTCGATAAACTCGGCATTGGGGATCTGGATTTTGCCGCGCTTGGTGTAGACGCCGCCATTGCGTCCGTTGCGCGTCGGCAAGACACAGTCAAAGGTGTCTATGCCCGCCTCGACCCCGATAAATAAATCCTCCGGCTCGCCGATGCCAAGGAGATGTCGCGGTTTTTCCGGCGGCAGCTCGCTCATTACCTTATCTAAAATCCCCAAGATATCGTGCTTGCTGAAGGATCCGCCGATGCCATAGCCGTCAAAATCCATCTCGGCCAATGTTTTGGCGCTCTCTATGCGCAGGTCTGCATAGCGGCCGCCTTGGACTATCCCGTAGATGCCCTGCTCGCTGTTTTTTTTGATGTTGTGCCGGTGGCTTTTGAGGCTGCGGTCCGCCCAGCGGTGCGTCCTATCCATCGCTTCTTTTTGATATTCGTACCCGGCTGCAGGCGAGGTGCACTCGTCGAACGCAAAAATAATATCCGCGCCGAGCGCGTGCTGAATTTCGATAGAGCGCTCGGGGGTAAAGCGATGCAGCGTGCCGTTGAGATGCGAAGTAAAGGAGACCCCCTCTTCATCAACAACTGCGAGCTTGCCGTGTGAGCTGGCAAGATCTTCGTCGTAGATAGTCGGGGGCAGAGAGCTTGATTCGGAGGAGTAGGGCTCCCGTTCATCTCTCCGGAGAAGCGAGCTCTCCGCCCCCGGCAGGAATTTAGATATTTTTTTTCCAAACCCCTCGCCCAGTGAAAAAACCTGAAATCCGCCCGAGTCGGTCATCGTTGGCCCGGCGAACCCCATAAACTTTCCTACGCCGCCAGCGTTCTCTATAACTTTTTCTCCCGGAGAAAGATACAAGTGGTAGGTATTGGCGATAATGGTTTGGATGCCGAGCGCGGGATATTTGGCGGGCTCGATGCCCTTCACATCCGCCTTGGTCGCCACGGCAACAAACGCCGGCGTCTCAATCGGACCATGGGGTGTTTGTATGACGCCCGCGCGTGCCCCTCGACTTTGCTCGGGATGAACAAGCTGTTTTTCTATCGTAAACGAAATTGGACGCATCGGAAAACTATATATGAAAAACGGCCGTCCCGCGATATGCGGGACGGCCCCTTCATTATTCTTTTTACTGTCCTGCGGGAGTAACGCTCAGCAATTCAACCTCAAAAATCAATGTTGAGTTTGCCGGTATTGGACCATAGGTAACCGCGCCGTAGCCAAGCGCCGGCGGGATAATCAGCAAGCGCTTGCCGCCCACCTTCATACCCTGCAGCCCTTGGTCCCATCCGGCAATAACTTGTCCGCCCCCAAGCGTAAACTGAAACGGAGTGCGGCCCACCGATGTGTCAAACACCGTGCCGTCCTGCAGCCGGCCGGTGTAGTTAACCGAGACCGTGCTGCCGGCCTTGGCTTCTGTGCCCGTGCCCACGACCTGGTCTTGCGCCACCAAACCGCTGCCGTTGTTGCTTGCCGCTGCCGATGCACCGCCTCCGCCTAACGTATCTACTGCCATAAAAGGATCATTAAAAATAAAAAAGAGGCCGACAACCACGATAGCCACCGCGACCGCTATGCCGACTTTCATTGTGTGTGAACTCATACTCCTAACGATACCCCTCTCTCAACAACCAAGCAAGCTCCTTATCTACAGCGTATACAGTTCTTTTGCAAGATCGCCGAAAACGCGCGCATGGAGCGACTGCGGGAAGACGTTCTCCACCGTTTGCACATATTCATCAAATAAATGAAGTGATATATTTTCTCCCGCATAATCGGTGCCAAAAAGCACCTTGTGCCGCACATCGGGATAATAGGCAAACACTCGTTTTAAATCCGCACAATATTGTTCAACAAGAGCGGCGGATGATCCCTCTACTCTACTATCATCGATGGTTCCTGAAATATCGGTATACACATTGGCGTTCTTTGAAACGATGTTCGCGGTTTGAAGCAAATGTGGAAAACCGAAATGCGCAATAATGATTCGACATCCCGGCACCGCCACCGCCAACTCATCTACATGGAGTGGGTCTGAATATTTGAGTAATGCGTTGCCTAACGGGTCGTATACATCGCCGGAGTGGATCGTGAGGGGCAATTTTCTTTTTGCGCATAACTGTGCAGAGGCAATCGCATTAGGTTGAGATACGAAAGTGTGCTGGTAGCCCGGGTAGAGTTTGAGCCCGACGATTTTTTTCTCATCGAAGAGTTTTTCGAAACGCTCAATTTGCGGTGATATCTCGCCTTCTAAATCTACGCTGGCAATGACCGCTAAATCGGATTTGTCTTTTGCAAACTCCAACAGTGTTTCAAAAGGAAACGGCGGATACGATTTTTGAGTAAAATCTTTCGGATAGTGGATGGTAAGCGCTTTTTCGACCCGGCCGCCGGTGCGGCGTTTGTAGTCAGCGTATGACTGCTCATTAAATATGTGGGTATGAATATCAACCATGGAAATTATTCTTCAACCAAAATCGAATATGCCTGCGCGTCAATCACTACGCCGCCTGCGGGGGACGCGTTAATGATGCTCGCCGTTTGAGAGGTGCTGTTCAGAAGAAAATTAGAATTAAACGCCAAAAGCCCGAGCGCAAAAAGCGAGACCATGGCGCCTCCCATGAGCATGCGGCCGTGCTGTAGCTGGATATGAAAGAAGAACGTAATCGCAAGCGCGACCATAAGCAGCGCCGCGATGCTTCCTAAGACCCAGCTCGCGGCGCTTGGGTTGGCGAGTGTGCGCGCAAAAAGGCGCTCAACTGTTTGCATTATGGTTTGCGATTGAGAAATGCTTGGAGCCGGTATCGAGGTTTCAGCCGCGGCGACGGTCGGTGTGGCGGGCACCTCGGCGCGAGGAGCGGAGGCATTTACAGTTCTAGGTGCGCGCTCGGGAGCGTTCGCCGCGGCGAGCGCTTTGGGGGTTGCAAAAAATTGCACCACATAGGTCGCTCGTTCGCCCTCAAAGATGCCGACGGCGACGCCGATGCCTATTTCGGTATATTTTTCTTTAACGATGTTCGCGCGGTGCGTGGGCGACTCCATCCATGCTCTTACCACCTCACTCGAGTCGGTAAATCGTACGGCCAAATTTTCGCCGGCAGTTTGATATGCATAGCCAACGCCGCGTATCCACTGCCACGGCAGCATACCGTCCGGACCGTTGTGAGAAAAATAGCCCTTGGCCGCCATATCCTCGGCTTTGGCCTGCGCCGCCGCATCAAGCAACGGATTTTCAATTACGGCATGCAGATTATTGTGCGCGCGTTCATCGTTGGTCAACGAAATGAGTTGGCTTTGTATAACCGCAGCCCACTGGTCGACCTGGCGCACGAGTACGTGAGTCACGATAAAACCTTCGGTCAGCAATACGACAGCCAATAGTGCGACAAGCCAGGCGCGCCGGAGCATATGGGGCCGGTAGTCGTTGTCGTGTGAGGGGACAAAATGATTCTTCAACCCCCTGAAAAAATCCATACTATAATCGTATCATGAGACAAACGGTTGTAGGGTTTGCACTTTTGTGTGCGCTTATACCTAGCCTTGCGTGGGGGGCTGGTTTCGCCAAGGGATCATTGTTTTTTTCTAAAACGAGTGCAGTCGAAGGCGACACGGTGCAGATTCACGCGGTCGTATCCAACGACACCAACCTCCCCGTCGAGGCCGATGTCATATTTAACGATAGCGACGAAAAAATAGGAACCGTGCCCGTTGAGCTTGATGCCGAGGAAGCTATCACCGTTTCTCTGTCATGGAAGCCGCTCGCAGGCACGCACAAAGTTACGGCAGAATTTACCACCAAGACCGGCACCGTGGTTGAAAAACAATCGGCGACGTTTGTCGTTGCGGAAAAAGCTTCTGCACAAGATAGCGGATCCCCGAACATCGGCAACGTGCAGTCATCGGAAGGGATTCAGCAAACTATCTCAACCTACTCCCCCGCCGCGGCCGCAATGCTAAAACCCGTGTTTGATTTTGTAGATACGGCGCGCGGCAAAGGTGCGTTGACGCTCGACGACCAAATAGGCTGGGCAAAACAAAAAGTTGAAGTGACACCGAGCCCCGGCATCGTTGCCGGAGCGGAGGTAGGCGGCACGTGGACCGACACCATCTTTTTTGCGCTCTACACTTTGTATCTATATCTCCTCACCGTCGTACGCTTTATTATCGGCAATGCGGGCGTATTCTACCCCGTCGTGGTTATTTTGTTTTTCTTTTTGTTGTGGAAGCTGCTCCGCCGGCTCAGCCGACCCGCTGCGATCTAAAGTGCCACCCCGAGACGATACATGATGTAGTGGCGGTAACCGCCGAAATCATGCAGTACAAGCAGAGCGCCCCGATCAGCGTGAGCTGGATATAAAACACAAAAACCATCGACAGTAAAAATCCGACGCCGGTATACAAGAGCGCTGCGGTGCGCAATGCGCGGGAATTTGGTTCCCATACCAAAAGTGCTCCAAGACAAAGCAGGTAGGTGTAATAGACAAGGCCGATATACGAGAGCGACACGCCGAAAAATTTTGCATAGACGCTGGTCAATACCTGCTCGCATCCCGCAAGAGCACAGGTCGGCACGGCATTGAGATATTGGTAATACGAAAGGTAGAGCGTGTCTCCCAAGCCGACGAGCGCGAGCGCGACCAAAATAAATGGCGCAAGTGGCATTATATTTTGAAGTCTACGCTTGATACCAGATCTTGCAAGTCGGCGCGGATACTATCCTTGAGTATCGACCTACGAGGTCGATACACTATCGTCGCGCGTATTCTCGCGTCTACGGACCACCTCCTCATCCATGCCGAAGTGGTGCGCCACCTCGTGCCAAATAGTTTCGCGGACGACCTGGCGGATGTGTTCGGGATCATACCGACCCTCCGCTTCGATAGGAATCTGAAACAGCGTGATCATGTCGGGCATGGTGGCACCCATGCCGTACCAGTCGCCACGCAGGGGGTATGGCACGCCGTGATAGTGGCCGAGCAGCGTTTCACCCCGCTTCAACCCTTCGAGCGTACGCAGCTCGGTGGACGGTTCGTTCTCAATCAAAAAAGCCACGTTTTTTATGAGATGCCGAAATTTTTCCGGTATGGCGCGCGGAAACTCCTCGGCAACCAATTGTTCAAATGCTTCGGGGGTCATAGTGTAGAAAAACTTCTGATGCCTAGCGTATCAAGGGCCAACTTCGCATAAAATTTTACATCGGTGCGCAGATCCATAGTCGCCAAATCTTCTGCGGTACACCACTTCAATCCGTCCTGAATTTCTTCAGGCGCAGGCGCCAGCACATCCGTGTCGCTTGTCGCAAAATACGCCAAATTGATGTGCGTGTGCGTAGGAGAAGTCGGGTGCCGGTGCAGCGAAACGGGCGGGATCAATTCAGTACCGTCTGTTTCGTCCATGTCTACTTTTTTATTTCCATTCCACAACGATACCTCGAGACCCGTCTCTTCTTTTGCTTCGCGCAAGACTGCCTGTATAGGATCCTCGTCGAGTTCTACGTGCCCGCCCGGCGGCAACCACACATGATATTTTTCGTGCATCCGAAGCAACACTTTGTCCCGGTACACGATGTATGCGCTCGCCGTGAAATCTATTTTTTCGTGTATATGTGCCATTATTTCAACTACTTCTTGCCTTTCAGTGCATCACTCCGGCATACTCTTTTACTTTTTTGCGGCGGGGAGATCCAGATGCGTCAGCGCATCGCTAAACGTGGCGCCCACTTTTTTGCCTGGGTTAAAGATATTGAGCGGGTCGAAAATAGTCTTTACTTCATGAAAGAGCGCGTACATTGCCGAGCCGAACATCTTTTCGACATAGGGTGTGCGGACGATCCCATCGTTGTGCTCGCCCGAAATGGAACCTTGGTAGGAAAGCACCAGGTCATACACTTTGTGCGAAAGCGTGTCTATTATTTTTGCCGTGTCGGTGCGCGTGGGGTCGATGAGCGGAATGATATGAAAATTACCGTCCCCCACATGCCCCGCCACCGTGTAGATCCAATCGTAGTTTGAGAGAATTTTTTCAAGCTTCGGCAAAAATTCGGGCAGCACGCGCGGCGGCACTACAAAGTCGTCGATAAACGGCGCGGTGCGTAGCCCTCGGACTTTTTTGCGAAGCAGGCTAAAACTCTCGCGGCGCACCGCCCAATACTTGCGCGCCTTGTACTCGCTCTCGGCAACCCGCACGCTCAGGCCCTCTTGCGTCCCATGCAACTCGTCGGCGAGTCCTTGCGCTTTTTCCAGAGCCTCTTCCTGCGTGTCGGCGCGAAACTCGACCAAGAGCACGAGCTTCGGCACGCCGCCGGTCAACACCAGCCACATCTCCGGCAAAAACGAAAATCCGAGCGAGATCAGACTGCCCTTCATGTGCGCGGCAAGCTCTGGGAAATAGTGCACCGCAATGGAAAACGTGTGATCGTCGTAAGACTCGAAGCTGTCGGGCTCGTAGTTTAAAATTTCAGGCACGAGGTAGCCGAGCTGCCCTAGGTCTTTGACAAACACGACTGCCATCGCGGCAAAGGGTTTCGGATGTATGAGTTTAAATTTTATTTTAGTTATGATGCCGAGCGTCCCCTGCGCACCTACCATGAGCCGCGCCAGATCAAGCGAGGTCGTTCCGTCGCCGATGTCCCATAGCGCATAGCCTGAAGAATTTTTTTCGACGCGCGGTTTGTGCGCTTCTATCACCCGCTGATGTTCGGGAAGACTCACGAGTTTGGCCACGCGGCGATAGAGGTCGCCCTCGTACGAATCTTCGGCAAGTTTTGCGCCGAGAGCCTCGCCTTCGAGTTTTGTAAACGTGTGCACCTCGCCGTCGGCAAGCACTACCTCAAGCTCTTCGACATACCGCGCGGTCTTGCCGTATTTGAGATTTTTTTCGCCGCCCGAGTTGTTGGCAACCATTCCGCCCACGGCATTGATCTCGCGCGAGGCGGTGTAGCTTGGCAGCTCTAAATTTTTCTTTTTCGTCTCTTTGTCGAAGTCGCGAAACAGCATCCCCGGCTCGACCACCGCATGCTCATCGCCAAGCTCCAACAAGCGGTTGAGGTGCTTGGTGGTGTCGAGAATAATCGAGTTGTTCAACGGGCCGCCCGACATGTCGCTACCCGCGGCGCGCGCCGTAAGAGATACGTGCGATTTGGGATTGTTTTTCTTTTCCTGAACGACAAACTTTACTGCAGCGCAGATGTCTGCCGCATCTTTTGGGTGCACGACCACCTCCGGCAACACTTTAAACAAACTCGCGTCGCGGGAATAGGCCTCGAGCACCGCGGCAGAATCCTCTATCTCGCCATGTATCACCTTCTTCAGATCATCGCCAAGAGACATCTTCTTTATTGTAACTCAATTTGCGCGCGGTAACGCTGCACAAACCTGCGCGGTATACTGCAGCAATGGCTCTGCGGAAAAATACGAAGAGGTTACTCTTTGTCGTACACAAGCACCACGCCTCGCACTTGCATTATGACGTTCGCCTCGAGCACCGCGGATTTCTCAAAAGCTGGGCCGTGCCGAAGGGCCCTCCCCGGCGGCCTAAGGAAAGGCGTCTGGCGGTCATGGTCGAAGATCATCCGCTCGCCTACGCCCGTTTTCATGGCACCATCCCCAAAGGCGAATACGGCGCAGGAAAGGTTGAGATCTGGGACAAAGGAACCTATGTTCCCCTGCACTCGTTTGCAGGTGGCCTGCGACGCGGACATCTGACCTTTATACTCCGGGGCAAAAAGCTCAAGGGCGAATATGCATTGGTAAAATTTAAAAAGCAAAAAAATCAGTGGCTCCTCATCAAAGCACATGCGAAAAAGTGACCTCAAACCCATGCTCGCGACGCTCATCGACAAGCCGTTTAACGGCAAGGGGTGGGTGTATGAAATCAAGTGGGATGGATTTCGGATTATTGCGGTTTGCTCGCCGAGCGAAGCAATACTCTACTCGCGCAACGGCATCGACGTCACAAAAAAATATCCGCGCATAGCGGCCGCGCTTCGCGCGGTAAAGCGCCGCGCGGTTATCGACGGCGAGCTGGTGGCACTCGCGCGCGGGCGGTCAAGCTTTCAATTGCTTCAAAATGTCCGTACCCGCGCGGCGTCCTTGCAATACGTCGCGTTTGATTTGTTGTTCATCGACGGCAAGGATCTGCGCAAAAGACCCCTTCTTGAGCGCAAAAAAATACTCAAGACCATACTCCCCCAAAACAAAAGAGTGGTCTTCAGCGAGCATGTGCAGGAAAGGGGCATCGCGTTCTTTACACAAGCGAAGCGAAAAAAACTCGAGGGAATCATCGCAAAACGGGCCGAGGGCAAATACTACTCGGGCAAACGCACGCGCGAGTGGCTCAAAATTAAAACAGGCCACGAACAAGAGGTGGTGATCGTGGGCTTTACCGCCCCGCGAAACTCGCGCAAACATTTTGGCGCGCTGGTGCTTGCCGTGCGCGAGCGCAACAAATGGCGCTATGCGGGGCGCGCGGGCACCGGCTTTGACGCGAAATCTCTCGCCGCCATTCATGCAAAAATGCGGACGCTTATTGTGCGCTCAAAACCTTTTGCCGAAAAAGTACCCGATGAAGCGCACACCACATGGCTTAAGCCGAAACTGGTCGGAGAGGTACAGTTTACCGAGTGGACCGAGCGCGGCGAGATGCGGCACCCGGCGTTCAAGGGCTTGCGCACCGACAAAAAAGCCACCGAGGTCATACGCGAACGACCATCATGAAATTTTCTAACACCGAAAAAATATTCTGGCCGAAAGAAAAATATACCAAAGGCGACGTGATCGCCTATTACACAAAAATCGCGCCCGTCATACTCCCCTATCTTATAAACCGGCCCATGGTGCTCAACCGCCACCCCAACGGCATCAACGGCAAAAGTTTTTATCAAAAAAACGTCGGGCGCGAAACGCTGCCTGCGTTTGTAAAAACAGTCGCAATCCGCGCCGAGACCACCGGCGAGATCATCCGCTATGTCGTGTGCAACAACAGAGAGACCTTGCTTTGGCTCGCAAACTTCGGCTGCATCGAGATGAACCCCTGGGCATCAAGCCTAAAGCGGCTGCATAAGCCTGATTTTTTGACCATCGACATTGACCCGCACGGCAGACCGTTTGACGAAGTGGTGATCGTCGCTCAAAAAGTGCATGAGACCCTCGAGAATCTTCACATGCGAAGCTTTTGCAAAACATCCGGCAAAACCGGCATGCATGTGATGATCCCGCTTGGGGCAAAATATACGTATACGCAGGCGCGCGACTTCGCGCGCCTGCTCGTTGCCCGCGTGCACGATGAGCTGCCAAAACTCACGAGTATTGAGCAACGCATCAAGAAGCGCCGCGGCAAAATATATCTCGACTACATGCGCAATGCGTTTGGTCAAACGGTTGCTGCGCCATACTCGCTACGCCCTTACCCGGGCGCCACCGTCTCGACCCCACTTCGCTGGAGTGAATTAAAAAAAGGATTGCGCCCGGGCGCGTTTACTATTCATACAATCTTTCGGCGCCTTGCAAAACGGGGAGACCCTTTGAGGCCGCTGTTGCGAGGATCTGCCGATCTCAAAAAAGCGGCGCAAATACTAGAGCGCGCACATTAAAAAGAAATGCCGCCCCCAGAAGGGGCGGCAAATCTTTAGACCAGCGCGTAAATTACGCGCGGGTTACATTGACGGCGCTCAGACCTTTTTCACCTTCTTGGACATCAAATGAGACGGTATCGCCTTCTTTGATTTCGTCGAATGTGACACCGCTGAGGTCCTTCGAATGGAAGAAGAGATCCTTCGCCTCGCCTTCGCGAGAGATGAATCCAAATCCTCTGTCCGTCTTTGTCTTTACAACTCCTGTCATATCGTTTGAATTTTATTTTTTGCTTTGAGAAATCCGACCGCTTTCTTTAGTCTCTTAGACTCAGACAGTGTACCAGGGCGTGGAACTTTTGTACAGAGCCCTCGAACAGCAAAAATAGGCCTCAACACACGCTGCTGGGGGTCTGTTGCAAATCCTGAGCTTGTCGAAGGGGAACGATGTTGGAACTATTTTGACACACAAGTTTGACTAATGTAATGTCTCCACAGGACAGCAACAAGGAGTAGGTCATGACAATCGATTGGAAGGGGTTGTTTTTGTGGCTTTTCCGCGGAGCGACCCAGATGGGAGATACAAATCCGCGCGTCATCTTGAGCTTGCCACCACAGACACTGGAGGCAATCCTCGGGCTTAAATTACTGCCCGAGGACAACCTCACTCAGGTGTTCAAAGACGCGCTCGAAACGCACAACCAGGTGGTTGGAGCACTGAGGTCCGGCGGAACCTTATTTGTTCACAAAGGAGCGAAAGTAATTCCTTTGAGCGTGGACCACCTAACCACTCCGCAGGTCAGGAGAGCGTCGTTCGAAATAATCAAAGGAGGTCGGGATGATTGACCCAAAATCTCGCAGTAAGTTGAACTGCGGGATTTTCTTTTTCATTAGCTGGCTGTTCTGAATGAAATCCGGACTTTTAACCTAGCGGACGAGAGCAAACGCCGCGCCTAGAAAGTAGGGCCACAACAAAATCGCCACGACCCCCTGCCAAAAGCTCAACTGCAAATACCCAATGGTAAAAAGCCACGCAGCAAGCCACACTCCCCCCGAGAGAGTATGGTGTTCTATTTTAATCTTTTCCATAGATCAATTATATCAAGAATTTGGACTATTTTGACATGAAGTAGACTGCAACGGCGGAGCCGACGATCACGATTATTATTACGGCAATTAATATCATGCCTCAAGTATAGCAACCGCCTCGGCTGCCCACTTGGAACGATGTTGGAACCTTATTTAGACTTTTATCTGAGACAAATCTCCATTTAGAATAACTGGTTTCATGGCTTCGATCTCGGTTTTGTAATACGGTATATCCGGCACAGGATTTAAAAGGAAAATCTTTTGGTCGAGCACGTGGGCAAAACCACTCTCCAAAAATGTATTGCCCCCGATATAATTTTTAATACCGTGTTTATCTAGGTTCACTACCAACACCGCATCTGCGCCCTGCATCTTGCGCCAAAATTCACGAATAGCGTCCTTATTGTTCTTTTGAAAAAGTTTTATTTCTTCTTTTTCTTCATCACTCTTTCCTATAAAAGGTGCGTGTAAGTCGGTAAGAAATGCATCATGCCCTAAAGCCTTGAGTTCGTCGCACGTTTTGAGCATCTGCTCGGTATATTGCATACTCCCAATGACGCCAATTTTCATAGTGTAAACCATTGTAGCAAACAAAAGCCGCCTCACTCGAGAAGCAAGGGGGCTTCTGTCGTAAGACGGCATGGGTTCAGGTGAGAAAATCCACTTCGTCAGTTTTGTCTTTGCTGTTCTCCCAGGCCGCGTGCGCCATGGCGACCAGCATATCGGCGACCATCCCCGAGATCAATTTATCAATCCAGGGTTTGAGACCAGAACAGGTCACCACGATGCCGCGCCGCTTTACCCCGCCCCAGTATGGGGTGTCGCCCTTGAACAGCAGATGCGGAATGCAGTCGGTCCGGTCGTCATTGCGGTCGGTCCAGAGCTGAAGTGCTTTGCACCGGGCAATATTGTCGAAGGGATACTCAAACTCCTCCGGCTTGCCACGGCTCTCCTCGTAAAGGAGTACTGGTTTGAGCGGGTAGTCAGGCCAGTTGGGATAGTCTTCGGCGACGTGGTCGGTCATGCCAGGCACCAACACAACAACATGAAGATGCTCTCGATGCGGCGTGAGTGCACCTTTCAGATAGCCGCTGAAAATGGACTCCAGCGTTGCTGCGACAGCAATCCTTGCTGTCTCAGCCGTAAGGTATTTCGGGGTGAGGAGCGGTTTGGTTTCCTTGGTCACGGCCTTTATCTCCCTTGTTCTAGTGTGATTGTGACATACTGCGAACTTCCCCTTTCTAGATAACATATTTATTGTCAAAGGTCAATATTAGCCGCACTTAGACTGTAGCAAAAGAAAATGCCGCCCCAGAAGTGCCGGGGCGGCTCGGCTGAACTTCTATTACCGATGAGGATAGAGTAATTCGTGATATAGGCTATTTATATGGTCAAAATAGATGATTCCGTTGTAGTCAACGCAAATAGCCCTAATAAGCTCGTCGGCATCGTCCGGAAGAGAAAGGGCTGGATTCTCGTGAACGACTTTGAGAATCTTTTCTTGTGCCAGTTGAACACTCTCTTCATTAGATAAATATTTTCCATGTTGGACTTGCATTATACCTGATGATGAAACGCGACCCAGCGGAAACAAAAGCCATTCGAAAAATCGATAAACCGGCGGCCTATTAAGATCCTCATAAATCATTATGGCGAAGAATATTCTGGAAAGTTCGGCGCTCTGGGTGATCTCAGGAGAAAGAAGGTGAGCATATTCCTTCCAAAATTTCTTAAACCGTCCTGCTAATACCATCGAGCGTTTTTCATAGAAAGTATAACCAGGATAGAAATTATCACCGAGTTGGTAGAGATATATCAGAATGATGAGCCAAAGCTCCGTCCTAAAGTTTCCAGCTTCGGGAAGAATAAATTCTAAACCTTTTGAAAGAGCGAGTGTATAAAAGAGATATGCAGTAAGAAAAATAAAGGTTTGAGTGATAAAAAACGAAATCTTATTCACGAAAGCCCACCTATTAAGTACGATAATGACCACAATATTAATCAGAGAATAATAAAGAACTACGAGATATATGTTCTGTACAAATTCAGGAAGATCGAAGTAGTAAAAAAGAATAGATACGAATGAGATATAGATGGACGGAGTCAATATCCGAAAAAGGAAATTAAATCCAAAATTACCCGCCTCCCCCACAATGTCGGTGGAACTCACATAACCATATCCGCGAGACCTTGCACCAAGATAGTTGACGGTGAGCAGCAAAGCTCCTGCCAGAAGTAAATGGGTAACTAAGATCATCGTGGTCAACGTTGGAACCATTATGAAATTATGTTAGAGTCCTGTCTAGTATATGTTCTAATCGATAGGAGGGGCCCATGGTTGAAGAACCACCTAAGCTTCCGCAATCGCTCTACGATGCTCTCAAGAAGGGGGAGGAAATCGCCAAAAAACCGATACCAGCGGGCTTAAGGAGATTATTCGAGAGGACTCGAGAAAGTCTTGCAAGACTTAGAAACGATCCTCAATCCCGCAGTCAATTCTTAAAGGCGTTCAATCTCATCGCAAACATGATGGATGAGCGTAACTGCGAAATTGCTGACCTAAACGGCAAACCGCAGAGATTTTTGGTGGCGAAGGACTTCACCCATGCGACCAATGAGCGATACATTCAATCGCGTCATCTAGTTAGTCCCGAGGAACGCGAAACCAAATATCTGGCGGGAGCCGTCCTGGTACTCCAGCCAGTGAAACTTACTGTCCATTCCTCTGAGCTCCAAACACCCATACAGTTTTGGGTTTGGGTTGATAGTGACGGCTGGATTATGCGAGACAATTATCTTTCGAAGTATCTGGGGAAAAAACTTCTACGCGAGATCGGTGAGTAACGGGGTGTCTGGCACATTGTCAAACGCCCCATTCTTTTTGTAAGTAGCAAGCTAATGAAGAAATTGCTATTCTGTAGGATATATAGCCCGATCCACTAGTGGTGTATTGAGGTGATATTTTGCCCGATCGTCTAATGGTAGGACAGTGGCCTTTGAAGCCATTAATTGGGGTTCGAATCCCTGTCGGGCAGCTCTTCGTCGCTCCGCTCCTCAGAGCCTCCGGCCCTTCCTAGGGCCTAACGGCCTGAGGACATTAGGAGTGCGCGAAGATACTGAGCGAGACCTGACGAAGGAAGGTCGACGAGGTAGAGTAATTTGATGAACTATTTCGTATACATCCTCGAATGTGCAGATAAATCTCTATATGTCAGTTGCACCAATAATCTGGAGAAAAGGTTGCGGCAACATAATGATTCAAAATGGGGTGCTCATTACACCAAAATCCGTAGACCCGTGGTTTTAAAATATAAGGAAGAGTTTGCTACTCTCACCGAGGCACGTAGACGCGAAGCGGAGATAAAAAAATGGCGCCGTGATAAGAAACTCAATTTGATTAAGTTCGGCAAGCCAAAAATCTAGATATAATACGGTCATGTCTCGAAAGGGGCATGGGGCCGCAAGGCCTAGCTGGCGCGGGGCTTAGTGTTCCTCTCCAATCCTTGCAGCAAGATGGTGTATTCTTGTGCTAGAGTTTCAACATGACTGCCTTTTGGATAACAATGAGAGCGGCTGCTGCCCTTGTAGTATCTTTACTAATTTTTGGTATTGGTACATTTTATGGAGCTGTTTCTATGGACTCAGGGTACGATTCTGCAACGGCGAGTCTCTTTGCCTTTTCCATTGTTGGTTTCATCTGGCTTACATGGTGGCTTTTGTTCCGCAATTCAGGGATACGTATGCGGTGGTGGATGTGGACACTCGCAATTTTTGGAACCCTGTTTTTGTTAGGTGTCATTGCAGGTTAGTACTCACTTGCAACTTAAAACGATACAATAGGTGGCATGGGAGATAAAGAAAAAATTTCAGAAAGAATTAATACTTTTGAAGAAATTAGGGATATTCCGTATCACATAGGGTTAACTCTCGAAGAGGAAGATTGTTCTTGTGCAACTAAACCAACTTTGCTGGCTAAAAAATTGCGTACTCTTGGTTTGGAATCCCGCCGAATTCTTTGTGAATTTAGTTGGAGTGCGCTAAGCATACCCCAAGAAGTTTTACATCTTGCAAAAAAGATACAGATACACACGAATACCTAGAAGTTTTAATATCCGAATCAAATATGTGGGTGGTTGTGGATCCTTCTTGGGATCGAGGGCTTTCAAAAGCAGGCTTTAGGATTTCAGAATGGAATGGGTTGACCCCAACTGTAATAGGAGTAGACCCTTTAAGGACTTATACGGTTGAAGAAAGTAAAAAACTAATCGAAGAGGAAGAGGAAATCAATCCTGAAATACGGGCTAATTATTTGGCAGAAAATAAAGAATTTTTTGACGCCCTAAACCTTTGGATGGAAGAACAGAGAAAAAAGTAGCCCCGCCAAACGGGCGGGGCAAAACCTTGATACTGGTCGAATTATTGGATACTCTCAACCAGGAAGCCGCCCGGACGAAGCCGGTGGACGCGAATTTTCCCTTCGCGAACGCCGCAACGGAGCTTGAGCGATTCGTGGATCATGCCGACGAAGCAGATCCCGATGAGTCCAAACAGAACGATTCCTGCGATCATGCCCTATCCTCCAAAGATCGTGAGACTTGTAAATTAACACAAATATTAAAAATTAGCTAACGCACGAGACGCGTCACTTAGCAAAATCACTAAAAGCGATATAATCAGAGTATGAAAGTGCTACTAACTGGTATTGCAGGCACAGGGAAATCTACGATAGTGAGAGCTCTCAACGAGAGAGGAGTGGTTTCGCTAGACCTTCACGATATACCTGGCTTATTCTTTTGGCAGAACAAAGAAACTAAAGAGAAGGTCGAATATGCACCGGTTGAATCAATAGAATGGTTTGATACTGTCGATCGTCTTTGTGATATTCCTAAACTGAAGGAAATACTTTCTCAATACGAAGATATCGTGGCAGCAGGAACGACAAGTGGCAGTAACCAAGAAGAATTTTTATCCCTTTTCGATAAAATAATACTTTTGCAGTCTAATCCCGATACTCTGACACATCGCATGCAAACGAGAATAAATAAGTCTGGGTACGGGAAGACCAAAGCAGAGCAAGACGACAATATTGAGTGGCAAAAAGAATTTGATCCGAAAATCCTCTCTCACGGTGCAATTCCTATCAGCACTGAAGGCGAGCTAAATGATGTCGTAGATAAAGTTATTGCTTTAGTAAAGTGGCGCACGAGGCGCATCGTTTAGGTAAGGTAAAATGTAGCTAATCCGCCTTGCAGGGCTTGAACGACCGTGGTTCTAACTCAAGACGGGCAGCTCGACTTTGTAAATATTTTGTTGTAGTTTTGTTGAGGCTGTAATCAACTGGAGGTGGCCATGGGCTACTTTGAGGAGTTCTCGGACGAAATCAATACAATCACAGAGGCACACAAACAAGGCCGTCTCATGCGCTTTCTTCTCTGGCTGCAATACCGTAAACTTCGCTGGCGCAACGAGCCGCTACCTTTCCGTATTGTGGCGGGCGAAGGCGAGCCGGTGGGTGAGCCCATGGAGGTGTATCATTTGAGCTTGCACGACATGATGGAGCACGAGGCGTTCGGCCAACTCACGGCAGAAGTTCTGCTGAAAGGTCGGCGAGTCAACGCTTTTTCCTGCGAAGGATACAAACAAATCAGAGAGATGGTCGGCAGGACAACCATCCAACCTCGCTGGGTCTGAGCTGCCACGAACCATCACCGAGCCGCCCCGGTTACAGGGCGGCATTTTCTTTTCTATATTCGATCGAAAATCGTACAATCAATCAACGAGTTTGGTGTAGACGATCAAGCGATGGTCGTAGATACCGCCCATGATACTGTATTCGCCCGCGCAGGTAATGAGGTTGAGGCGCTTCGCGTCCGCGCGATTAAACAACTTTTGCAGCGGCACGTCGGCAAGCGCATACACCACGCGCTCGGTAACTTCAAAGTGCAGACGCCGGCCGTCGGCATCGGTCACATACACGTCATCCCCCACTTCCACATTTTTCAAGTTGCTAAACGCGGCGTACACATGCGCGTCGAGCACGGCGCTTCCCTTTTTACCCGGGGTGGCGCCGTCTTTGTACCAGCCCACGTTGTTGGTGCGCCCGCTCGGCACATCCATCGCGCCGTCTGCCGTAACCCCCACGGCCTGAATTGGCGACGCAAGATCAATCGCAGGGATGTTGAGCAGGGCTGGGGTATGGTCAGCCTTTTTGCGCACGACCACTTCTTCGGCGGGAGTTTGCTCTTCAGCTTGCGCAAGCGCGGTATCGGGGACGAGGGGTGTTTGGCGGTCGTTAGTGTGCGCGACGATTACTACTAAAAGAAATGCGGTACCGAGTGCAATCGAAAATAATGACGTGCGCATGAAGTACTGCAATTGTACTTTCGTGCATGCGCGCTGTCCAAATTTTTGATGAAGGACTCAGAAAAATTTAAAAACAATTTCACAGATTGCACACTTTTTTCATCTCAGTGAGATCTTCAGCCGTGAGTTTCAGGTTCGTGCTGCTGTTGTCGGGGTACATGATCGACGCTTTGTTTTGCACATGATCGAGCCCCAGCGCGTGCCCAAACTCGTGGATGAGCGCGCGCTCGAGCCCCGTTTTGTTTTGGTAGCCATACATATATATCCGCATCCCTTGTTCATCCAACACAAATTTACCTTCTTGTATGTCGCCTTGGGGTATCGCCCCGCGGCTTTTGGCGAGGTCGGCCTCGATGCGGTCGCGCAGCTGGTAGTATTTTGCTTGGAGCGTGTTGAGTTCATCTACCAGCGCCTGCGTCACCCGCCCTTGCCGGCGCGCCGCGTCATATTGTTTTTTGAGCGCACCGTACTCATTGGCAATTTTGGTGGCCTCGGCCTTTGCCGCGTCGATGTCCTCGCCGAGCGTCGCTAACGTGTCGACCGCTTGCTGTACGCGCCCGTAGACAAAGTAGACTGGCAGGTCGGGCTTCTCGCCCGCCACAAATACATCTGCGTCGAGCACATCGTTCCACACAGCTGCGGCCTCCGCGAGCAATGTTTTTATTTCTGCCTCACTGACCTCAAACTTCGGGTCGACCTGCACAAGCGCATAGCGAATCGGCGTCACACATGGAATCTTGCGTGTATATAACTGGTACGATAAATACCCACCGAGCGAGACTAATATCAGAATCAGCACAAACGCATTTTTAGTAAATTGCATGTTACACCACCTTGTAGAGCGCGAGCTCAAGCGGAATAGCCGGCAAAGGCGCGCGGTTCATCTCAATAAGTGCGGTGAGGAGTGCGGAGAGCAGTTCAGAGTTTATTGCAGTGCCCTCTTTGCCTGCGAGTGTCTCAAGCAGCTTCATATCCTCTTCGCTAAACTGTTCGGCTAACTCTTTTTTCATCTGCGGGGCAAAACGCATGAGCAGCACGCCCCGCACTTTGGTGATCGCAAGGAGCGTAAATACTGTGGGCTCGACGCCAGCGTCGGTTGCGGTATGCACGATCGAGAGCGCCTCGGCGATATTTTGGGCCGCGACCGCCTGCAAAAAATCATTGATGAGCCCAGACGAGGGCGCCCCGACCACCTTGGCAACCTCCTCTTCGGTGAGTTTTTTGTCGCTCGAGATGGTGAGCACTTTTTGCAAGATCCCCAACGTATCGCGAAACGATCCGTCGCCCATCAGCGCAATGAGTTCGGCCGTGGCGGGCAAAATTTCCGCGCCCTCTTTTTTTGCAATATCGAGCGCGAGTTTTTTGAGCGTCCCGCGTACCGGCTTTTTAAACGAAAAGGTCTGGCAGCGCGAGACAATCGTCTCAGGAATTTTGTCGAGCTCGGTCGTGGCAAGGACAAAAATAACATGCCCGGGCGGCTCCTCGAGCGTTTTTAAGAGCGCGCCCCATGCGTCGCGAGTCAGCGCATGCGCCTCGTCGATAATATAAAATTTGTACTTCGACTCAAACGGCAACGTGGCGACACCTTCGCGCAGCTGGCGTATCTCATCGATACCGCGATTGCTCGCGGCATCCATCTCGTATACATCGGCTTCGCTCGTGTGCAACGCTTTGGCTAAAATCCGCGCCATCGATGTTTTGCCCGTACCGCGCGACCCTGCAAACAGGTATGCATGCGCGATTTTTCCCTGCGCCACGGCGGCCTGCAAAACCGGCGTAATATGCTCTTGCCCGCGCACCTCGGCAAATGTATTCGGCCGGTACGTGCGGTACAGAGCCATCGGGGCCCGGCTTGCGTCCTTTTTCATGCAGTAAGTATACCCGCTCCCTCTTGCAAAAGAAAAAGGGCCGGCGGGAGGTCCCGCCGGCCGCTTGCAATGAACGCAAGCGAAATCAAGATTGTGGTTCTCTGCCCCTCCGTGCAACACGGAGGAGGAGTTGCTGCATCTCTACCTCCATCTGCCGGAAGAGACGCAGGAGTTCTCTCTCCTCGGGCGTAACAGGTCTTCGGCTTAGTTTCTTAAGCGTGCGCGGCTTAAGCTTCCCTTCCTTTACTAATTCATCGTACCGGGGAAAACATGCGGCAACCTGCGCCCTCCTGCTCTTGAGTTCCTGCGTCTTCGGTATCCCGAGCTCGCCGCAGATACCCGCCAGATAGGCCAAAATCGAAGCCGCGGTCATCAGAAGTTTTTTTGCCGCTTCGTCGTCATTGTTCTCTACGATTGTCCGCAAAACGTGCCGTTTCCGGGGAGTGAGGAGAGAAATTCTCCGTGCCAGCTCATCTGTTTCGACCGGTGGTTCAGTTGGTAGTTTTTTACGGACTCCTCGTGCGCCAAGCGTTGCCGATATGGACACAATGCGTGTAACAACCGCTACGCTCTGCAGGGGGTCTAACGGAGCGGAAGGTGCGACGTTAAACCAGGGTTTCCTCGGCTGCGGTGGATAGTCTGGTATCTGCAGCGCTAACCGGCGGGCCTTCCCCGGGAACGCTGGTCTTGCTGCGCTCAGACTCTCGGCAAGTGCTTTATGATTTGTGCACATTCCCTTTTCCACATCGGTCACATACCTGGCCATTGCACCCCTCCCTTCCGCAAGGCATATGATGCACCTGCGAAGCTCGGAGTTGCATGGTGGAATGTTGCGATGATCATTGGAACCTCCACACGCAGCTCTGTTGCGCTGGTAGTTGCTGGTGTATCTATCGCACGTCTTCCTGTCTGCCCCCTTAGGGTGATATGGGCAGATATGCGGGAAGGAGGAGGGCGTCGTGCCTCCCTCTATCTTCACTGGTCCTTCGTCCTTCGTGTCTGACCCCATGGGGCTCTCCTCATAGTTTCATCAAAAAAAACAACTTCTGCCTAAACTTAACTACGTATCAAAAGTAAAAGCAAATTCATTTTCTCAATCGCTGGAGGAAGCGTGAAATAATTTCCTCAACCTCTGCGGCGGTGTGCGTCTCCATAAGTTCCAAGCGCAGCTCTTTGGCGCCCGAAAATCCCTCAGCATACGCCTTGAAATGCTTTTTCATGATCGCAAAACTCTTGATGTCGCCCAACAGCTCGTCAAACAATTTTGTATGCTCAACTAATATGCGAAGCCTCCCTTCTATATTCTCTGATTCGCACGAATCAGAGAATAGCCATGGGGTGCCAAAGATTGCTTTGCCGAGCATCGCGCCGTCTGCGCCGGATTGTTTTATTTTTTCTTTCGCATCTTTTATATTTTTCAAGTCGCCGTTGCCAATTATCAACGTTTTGCTCCCGAGTGCATCGCGGATTTCAACCGCCCGTTTGACGCGATCCCAATGCGCGGGCACCTTCGACATTTCTTTGCGCGTGCGCGCATGGATAATAATCGCCGCAGGTTCTGCCTCAAGCAGCGCGGGCAGCCAATCGTCCACAATATCTTTGTTGTAGCCAAGACGCGTTTTTACCGACACGGGCAAGGTGGGCGCGCCTTTTTTCGCCGCCGCAATCAGCTCTTGCGCTCGTGTAGGATTTAAAATCAATTTCGCTCCCGCACCCTGTTTTTCGATCACCTTGTCTGGGCAGCCCATATTGATATCGATGCCGTCAAAGCCGAGCTTCTCGGCAAGTGCTGCAACTTTTTCCATATGCGCGGGCGTTGCGGTAAAAAACTGCGCCACGATGGGCCGCTCAGCCTCGCTAAACAATAAATCGCGCATGAGCCTCTTTTTTCCTTCGTCATTGGCGAGGCAAAGCCCGTCGGCCGACACAAATTCGGTATACATGACATCGGGTTTGCCGTATTTCGCGATAACCCGGCGAAACGCCGCGTCGGTGACGTTGGCAAGCGGCGCCAGCATATAAAATGGCTTCGGGAGCTCGGCCCAAAAATTTTTCATAAACGGAGCTTGTAGTACAGCTTGTCGCCGAAACGCAAGTCGAGATATTCAAAATCCGGAAGTTTTTTGTCTTTAAACGGATCCGATTCTAACGCAAGCGTAAAGCGCTCGTATACGTCTCCTCCGTCGTCTTGCAGCGCGAAGCGCAATACAAATCCGTTTACAAACTGCGCGTACACGTCGTTGTTCTCATCCACGACAACCCGCTCAATACGCTCGGGCGACTGCGTCTGCGCTATCGCGTCAACGAGCGCCGAGAGAGCGCGAAACGTTTCAACCGACAAAAATTGCTTCGGCAATTTTTTTTCCTCCGCTTTTCCCGCGTAAGCTACATATATCGGCGACGAAAACTCAGGCGCCTGTTCGTAGATGACGCCGTCCTCATCCATAAAAAAGCAGGAGGCCGGAGGTCCAAAGTTCGAAGGGCACCACAGGGCCTTGGAGGTGCGCTCGACGATCGAGATCGTTACGGTATGCAGATCTTCTGCCTCTACTTCGACGTTTTTTATGATCGGATTGCTTTCTAGCACATGGTTCGCGATTGAATTCTGCGGATAGATAAACACGTTGTCGCGTGCAAACAAATATCCATACGAGCCTTCGAGCTCCTTCGCAGCCAGGCTTTTGACTTTTTCGGGAGACACGAGCTCAGTACCGCCGACGGTGACGGTCTCGATGCGAAAAAATGGAGCGTGCGAAAGGCCGACCAAACCAAGCACGAGGACAATCATCGCTCCCGCGATGATAACCGCGAGCAGGGCG